>ERZ1370068.4511-contig-3580_pt1 | contig 41410 bp, 59 predicted proteins | sample MGYA00561227_ERZ1370068 | MGnify/ENA primary metagenome ERZ1370068 (study PRJEB38410, sample SAMEA6850437) | metagenome | study: Metagenomic assessment of the ecological functions of the soil: analysis of the soil microbiota associated with the... | reverse complement strand
CAGCCTTCGTTCCAGTTACATGCTCTGCGCGTCTCGGGGTCGTAGTGGGATACGTGCGGACGACGAAGCCGGCGCCCTCGAACAGCGCTCGATGGTTTTCCCAGCTGGGCTCGCTGATCCAGACCTCGCCTCCGGCGCAACACGCTTCAGGAAGTCCGCTCCAATCTTCGGGCCGCCGGTGCCGCCGAGCGCCTGGACGGTGACCAGCCGGCCTCTACGAATGCCGGAGAATCGAGACCGAAGACGAGTGATTGCACGCCTTGTCATACACCTACAAACCCGTCGATCGGCGGTGCCCCCTCGCGGCAGGTGCGGTCTCCGGCCAACTGACGCTCGGCCTTCCGCACGCACCTCGAGCAGCGGAATCTTGCCGGTGATCGTCATGCAGCACCCCCACGCCGAGATGTTGACTCTCTTTGCCGGGTTCCTGGCACTACAAGTGCCGCCGCAGACGTCTCCCGACACTCCGGAGGATCGGATCCCGTCGGCGCCATCGGCACGGCCGCCAGATGGCGATGATGTGGCCGAACTGCGGGTCGCCAGCGCACTGCTTGAGCAACGTTTTCCATCTCATCCAAGCATAACGTGTTGAGAAGTCAGAACTGCACCGAACAAAAGGCTCGGAAAACTCCTTAGGGATCGTACGGCTTTGCGCCGCCTCCGATGCGACGCTCCGCATCCGGAGGTCCGGGCCATGCCGGCGAGATCGCGATCGTCCATCACTCCGACCGCCGCCGCGACATTGTCATGTGCCATACGCGCCGGCGATCGTCGTCAGGCGCGGTGACCTCGTTTTCTTTCGGGCGTCACCGCCGCCGCAGATGCTACCACAGCCACCCCCACGCGAGGAAGAATTCGACCTGCCCGGCACGATGCACGAGCAAGCGATCCTGTGCATGGAGAACCCGAAAGAAGACTCTCGAAGCCACCGGCGCTTCGTTTGCCGACCTCGTCTCCGCGACCCGTTTTCTGACCGACGTGGACGAACAAGACGATCTCAATCAGTGTGGGCCTCCTCTACCTCGGTGCCCACGCGCCTACGACCACCACTGTCGAGGTGAGCCGGCTGGCAACGCATCCCCGGTGCAAGATCGGAGATCAGCGCCATTGCGGTCACCGAGAGCCCTGACCTTTGGGCGAAGTGTCGGTCGGCGTAGGGGTTGTAGAATATGGTCGCTGGAATCGGATGGTCTCGACGGCCTCGGCGCCTAGTGCTTTACAGAGGGAGGTTTCCGATGAACCATCGCCTTCTTGCTTCAATCGCTTACGGCAGGCCCTCGTTCTCACCATGGTCTGGCCGGCGCCGGCCCAGGTCACGGCTCAAGCTCCAGCGACCGCCTCGAAATCGACTGACCCCTGCGAAGCGCTGGACGCTCTCACGCACACCGGACGGTCAACCCGACCTGCAGGGTTTTTGGACGAACACCACCTACGTCTCACTGGAGCGGCCGAAGGACGTCGCCAAGAGCCTTCTTCACCAGAGAGAGTGGCCGAGAGGATCAAGAAGGCCGCGGCGGTTGAAGCCGAACAGACCGAGCCTGGAACCATCGCCGACGTGCACTACGACTTCACCCAATTCGGGTTGGACCGTGAGTTCAAGGACCTCTCGCCTTGAATCTCGCATACGTCGCTGCATCGTCGATCCGCCCGACGGGAGAATTCCGCCGCTGACGGCCGAGGACAACGGCGGGCAGCTGAACGCGCGAGCGAGGCGAGGCGGGCCGGCGGCCCGTACGACGCGGCGCAGAATCAACCGCTCAGCGTTCGCTGCATCATCATGGACCGCATCGGCCCCCGATGCTGGCAGGGGCTTACAACAACAACTATCAGATCGTGCAAGTTCCCGGCTGCGTGATGATTCTGACCGAGATGATCCACGACGTCCGAATCATTCCTCTGGACGGACGTCCGCATCTGCCGCAACAGGTCCGTCAATGGACCGGTAGTTACCGAGGCCGCTGGGAGGCGCGACGCTGGTCGTCGAAACGCGAATTTCAACGGAAAGAATCCGTTCAGGGATCCAGCGAAACACATGCGTGTTGACCGAGCGTTTCACTCGTGTCGACGAGAAGACGATTCGATATCAATTCACCGTAGACGATCCCACGACGTGGACGAAGCCGTGGTCCGCGAAGTGCCGTGGGCGAAGACGGTGCGGCCCGCTCTTCGAGCACGCCCGTGTCACGAAGGAAACTACGGCCTGGGGAACATCCTCGCCGGGGCTCGAATGGAAGAGCAGCGAGCCGCCGCGGCGTCAAAGACACGCCGCAGGTAGCTGGCGTTGACGTGCGTGACCTGCCGCTGCGCTCTTCGTCGTGCTCTGGTGCGCGGGTGCCCGCTCTTGAGGCCGCCGACGCGCACCGAGTGCGCGTCGTGCGTGATGTGTCTTATCTCGAAGGCACCAAGTGGACGACCACAAGGACAAGCTGGATCTCTACCTGCCGAGGGGCGCCAGAATGCGCCGGTGATCGTGTCATGCTTTACGGCGGGGCCCTGATGGCCGGCGACAAGAGCGAGAACGCGTTCGGTCAGGTCGCCGGTTCGCTTCGCCGGATTCTGCGGCACGTCGCTCGCCCAACTATCGCCTGTCTCACCTGCCGTCACGCATCCGCGCACGTCCAGGACGCAGCGGCCTCTCTGGCCCTGGGTCAAAGCGTCATCACCGGCGGGCCTACGGCGGCTTGGCGCCGATCGCCTGTTCTGTCATCGGACGATACCAGGCCGGTGCCGCATCACTTTAGCATCGCTCGCTCTGCTGTCGACCGAGCGAACAGCTACCTCGCGGCCTACATGGCGGCTCGCTCCGTGACATCGGCGGCGTTGCGTCCCGGTCAGCGCGTTCTACTGGGTCGAACGCACGGGCGTCGCCGGATCGCGCGACAGAGAGTGCGTGGGGAACGGATCGACAAGTCTGCAGATCGACGCCTCCCCGGCGCACCACCTGCAGCCCGAGGCGCCGCCAATGCTGATTCTCTACGCCGACGGCGATGAGGAGTGGCGGCGGCAACAGAACGTCGAGATTGCCCAGGCGCTGAAATCCGCCGGCCAGGCAGGATGTAGCTGATGCGATGATCAACGGGCGCACCCACATGTCGATCTTGGGAGCGCGATGGACGCTGGCGGGCGACGACACCGGGCGCATCCGTCCGCTTCACGCATCCCGCTGCGCGCACCACGTCGCGCCGCGCCCGCCGCCAGCGCCAATGTCGACCACGAAGAGCGCCTGGCAGACGTGGCGACGAAGTCGTCGAAAGCGTGGCCAGCCAAGCCATTGACTGGACCAGCCGCGTGGGCGAAGCGATTCTGGGGTGTTCGAAGCCGTTCTCGCCCGTCTGGGGAACTCACATTGAGCTACTGGCCAGAGCCGTGACGCTCGGCTCGATTGGGTCGATGACGCTGCTTCAGCGCTGAGCGGACGGCACTGACGAAGCCGTCCGACGTGTGCGCAGCGCGACGATGCGACCGAAGGTCATCCGGCTGCGCTTGCGCCGAGCGACGGCATCAAAGCGCTGCGAACGGCACGCGCTGCGTTCGGAGCTCGGGGATGCGCTTCTGGCGCCGGCGGCGCAATTCGGAGAAGGCGGAAGAAAGCGTCATGCGGAGCTTGGCGTTGAAGAATTTGCCGAGGGGCGAGGCGACCTCCGCGGACAGGGCGATTGATTTGAGTCATCTTGGCGTTTCCTGCTCACCTGCCTTGACCGCTGGAGATTTTTGAGGCGGCGCTCCACTCATCGGCAAAGAGCGCCGCAACTGTTTCAGCGGCTGCGCGAGCCCGATCTTTCGAAGCAGCCGCGTGGCATCAGTTCCGGAAGGGTCCACCAGGAAAGGCGGGAATGGGGACGAAGCCGAACGGCACTATCAGAAGAAGCGAAGCGCGGATCACTGAGGAACGCGGTCGTTTGGCTAGAAGCCGCCCGGACGTGGAGCCGGCTGGCTGACCGCCGCCACTGCCTGCGGAGAGACCGGGCAAACCGGAGACAGCTGAAGAGCGATGTCGGAAGGCGATCAGATCGATCGCCGGTTGGAAATGTCACCCCAACTCACCTGATCATTTAAGAACGGCCTCGCCGACTTGGGCTGCGGCTTCGGCCAGAGACCGCGCGTCGGCGACGCCCTGGCCAATTGATTGAAGAGGCGCTCGCGATCGCGCAGACGCCGAGCCAACGGCCCGCCGAGAGCCTGGAAATACTGCCTGTGGAGTCCTCTGGGGCTCATCGACGCCGATGCTCGAGCTGACGACCGACGCCGGAGGCAGAAGGCCAGCACGCGCACCTGCGCGGCGCGACTATCGCGCAGGTGCAGCAGCGCAGCCATGCCGGCGCCGTGCAACTGCTCCGACTTTCGGATCGGGAAGACATCTCGCAGGCCTTCGGCAGGGCCGTGATCGTCGTCCAGCTGGGTCGCTCGTTTCACGTGGGGGTCGGACCGAGCCCTGGCACTGCGCATGGTCGTGAAGCGCGCGCGATCAATGAGCTGCTCCGCAAAGCGAGGAGTGAAGGATTGCGTGGCTGGTCTGCAATCAACGCTCGGGGACCTGTTTCGAGCCGCCGATGGTCGACGCCGACGTCAAGCCTACGAGGCGTCGCTCGACATCGCGGAAGAGTTGCAGGACGTTCGAGGCCAGGCGCATGTCTCGGAGCGGCAGCGGGACTTTCCGGGAGCCCTCGACTCGCAACGAAGCCGTGGCTTTCGAGGTGCTGTGCCGTGACGACCTGACAACCGATTACGTCTTCGAACCGGATTTTGCTGGATCGACGGCCCGCGCGAACGGCGGAATCGTTCCGGCGCCACACACGCCTGCCGATCCGCTAGCCGACGATATGCGTCCCCGCGATGCTGCCATCCGCCGCACCTGGACGGACGGTGAGAAGGTCGATTCACGTGGGTCTTCCTCCGGAAGAGCCCATCATCGAACAGCTGCCCGGCTGCACCGTCATCAAGAGGACCCGCCGTGGGTCCTGATAACTGGCGAACCTTCAACCGTCCTGTGGCACTTGGTCTCCCTGATGGACGGCGCAGGCACGGTTGCCCAGATCCTGTCTTCCCTTCCGGAAGGCCAGCGCGCGGAATAGCTTCTCGCATGCTCGCGGCGCTGGCCGTATGCGGCGCCATCGACGTCGTCGGGCCGGACAGTTGGCCGCTTTCTTCATCGCGCCACGAAGAAAGGAGTCTTGCCGGCGGTGGACTCCGAAGGCGACGCCGTGCTGCGGCTGGCGACCGACGAGCTACCGCGCGCGCGATGCTCCGGATGCGCCGTCGGTCGCTCGGCATCGTTCCGGACCGGCTGCGCAACTTTCATGCGCTTGCCGACGCGCTCGCGGCGATCAAGTCCTCGCGACTATGGCGGCTTGCACCGTTGGCTCGAAGCGATTTTGACGCGCTCTGTACCTGGCATGCGGAACGACCGGGTCGTTGCCTTGGTCGGGACGCGAAGTCAAGCTGCGAGCCTATCCTTCGAGCGGGAGCGTTGTACGCGGTGGAGATCTACCCCGTCGTCTTTCCACGTCGAGGACCTCCCGAGCCGGCCGTCTACCATTACCGCGCGTTGGAAAACGTCCTCGAAGTCGTGAGACCTGGTATCGAACAGGCGATGCTCTTCGATGCGGCGTTGCCGATGGAGCGAACGATGGTCGCCGGCGCCGCGGCGATCATCTGCTTGACCGGATGCTTCTTGCGTCACGAGCAGAACTGCCGGAGAAGGCGGCTACCGGATGCTGGTCGCCGAAGCGGGTCACATCTCCCAGAACCTGTTCTCGCCGCAACTGCGTTGGGCCTGAAGTGCCGCCCCTTCGGCGCGGGATGTTCGACGACCTGCTGAATCAAGAGCTCGGGCTGGCCTCGGCAGACGAGCAGTTCTCTGCTCGCGGTCATTGTCGGACGGTAAGTCCGGTCCTGCTACTGCGCCGCGCGATTGCCTCTTCCCTCGCACGATCCTCCGAGCGCGCCCACTACTTGATGCTCTTTGATCCACGCGAGGATTCGTCCCGACACGGTTTTGTCGATCCGTATCGATCGCGAAGACCTCCGACATATGGCTCTCGTCCTTGGCGAACAGCATCGCCGGGCAGCGCCCGACACCGTCCTTGGCGTTTGGACCGTCCAGCTTGCGAGAGCCTGTCGTGCACGGCCTGGCTGAAGGCGCTCATCTGTCCGTTGATGCCCGGGTCGAGGAGTCCGCTGTCACGAACATGATTTTGGCGCTGGTTTGTTTCAGCCCCGGGAGACTCGACCGTTTCAACAGCGTGTCGGGATCGACTGGGCCGCCAAACGGCAGGCCTGTCCTCCACGACCCCCGGCTCACTGGCGTTGGTCCTCCGGGTTCTCCAGGACCGCGCCCCGGCACCGCACCCTCTTCCGAGATGGCTGCGCGCCTTGATCCGCAGGAACTGCCGCTGCCCGCCCAGCGGATTGAATCCGCCAGCACCCGGTCCACCCCGCCGGCCGCCACCCGGAAACGGCGCCCGCCTCGAGCGGCGCGACGTTGAGCTGTCCCGACATGAAAATCACACCTTTCACACCGACAGCCCTTCGCGCCGCACTCGGGACGCCCGACGGTGGTGCCGAGTGGAGCGTTACCGGCCGAGTGCGCCCAGGATGAACATGCGATCGGGATTGCCGCGCGTATCTGGCGATATTGGCCTGCAGCCACTGGATCATGGTCGAGACGTCCGCGGCCGCCGTCGTCCCAGCTCTCGCCATGCGTGACGCTGCATCGTCACGCCGACCATGCCGTTCTTCGTCGCCCAGCGACCGATGTTGTCGTAAAAGGCGTTCGCCTCGCGGTTCTGGATCTCGATCTTGTTGCCGCGCCGCCCGGGATATAGATAAGGACAGGCCGGGAACTCGGTCCTTTCTCCGCGCTGAAGATGTCGACGACATCTTTGGGTGCTTTTCCAAATGAGACGTCGCGCGCCACGGCGATGCCCCGGTACGGCGGCGTCGCGCTGCCGGTGATGTCGTTTTTCGGCATCAGAGGCCGATGAGAGCTTCGCCGTAGCAAGACGGATCGACAATGGCGCCGATCTTCTTCAATCCCTGAGCGATATCGGTCGGTCACTGGAAGCGCGTGCGGCCGCGCTCACCGACGTCACCAACACAATCGTTATGAGTGCGCACGTCGTATTTACGCATTCAACCTCCTCAACTCTTTGGAGCCACATTGCATAGCTTGGGTCAGTGGCATCTTCCTGTGCAAGCCACACTTCTATTGCCGGTTTTCCAGTTCGGTATAGCCTCGAGGCTCTGTCCACCACGAAGGCACGAAGCCCACGAAAATCACACGAAGCCGAGCAGTCACCGGAAGCTGTTTCGCCACTGAGTCACGAGAGGCACTGAGAAAAACGCAGGTCTGAGCGTTCGACGCGGCGCTGCGCAGCGGCTGAGCGCCCCTGTGGCTTAGTGACTCTGTGGCACAACATTCGTGGCGCTTCGTGGTTTCGTGGTTTTGTGATTCTGTCTCTATGTCCATCGGAAAATGCGGTAATTCAAAGTTGTAAGGCGATAAGAGGGCGGAGGCGGACGTTATGTTCTTTGGTGAGATACCCGTAGAGCCAGACCGACATGTCCGAGGGATTGTTGCTCAAGGTTTCGAACTGCGGCAGGTTGGCAAACACGACGCCGCCGCTGAAAAGCGATCGTCTTCTGAAATCCGTCGGTTGCTGTGTCGATCTGAATCAGGAATCGGCTGAGAGCACATGGAGTGTTGCAGATGCCGGCGACATACCGGCCAGGGGGCGCGTTACCCCGCGGCACAGTGACCGTGACGTCGGTGACCACCAGAACCGTCCGCGCCGGGATCGTGAACCGTGCGGCGGTGCCGCTCAGGCGCAACGCGAAGGCGAGTGGTGCACGATCACCCCGGAGACGTGGGCGACGTCTCGGTGACGAGGGTAAGCAGATCGGCTGGAGCTACGCCGAGGTGCGCGTTTTGGCGCGGGCGCTCTTCGCCACGATTGTGATCAACCCGCCGCAGAGTTCGGCGAACGCGGCACAGGATACCCGCATCGAGTGGCATTTTGACGTCGACCCGATGGCTGCTCGCTGCTGCGACCCTGCGGGCGTCTTCATCGGCGGCGTCACATTCATTTCTTCGTCGCGCACGGTTTCTTACGCTAGAGATCATCTGGCACGATCAGCCGGATCGCCTGCCCGTAGCTCGGCAGAACACACGCATGAAACGGAAGGCTGGAGGCCGCGGCGCCAGTGAAGGAGGACACGGACGATGCGATTACTAGACGACCGTGGTCGCTGCTAGCGCGAGGCATGATCGCTGTACGGTTCCGGCGGCCGCGCAAGCGCCGGCCGGCGCGACGAAGGCCCCGGCGGCGACGCAGCGACGACGCCATGGACCCCTCCGAAGACTACCGTGGGGGCATCCCGACATCTCGGGCACCTGGACCAGCGATGGCGCGATTGGCATTCCCGTGAGCGGCCGGACGAGTTCGCAGGCCGCGTCGGAATTGACCGACGCGGAATTCGCCGACAAGCTCAAACGCGACGAGGCGACGCGCAAGCGCTCCGACGCCACCTGCGGGGCGTTCTGCAACGACAACGCGTGGCTCAAGAAGTCGTTCAACCAGACATCGCTGATTGTCGACGGCGATGGCAAGACGCCATCCGTCGACACCGTGGGCCGAGTCCCGCCGGGCCCCACGCGACCGCGGCACGTTCGGCAACGGACCATTCGACAGCCCGACCGACTTCACGAACTACGACCGCTGCATTACTCGCGGCGTCGTCGGATCGATATTGCCGGTCGTGTACGGCAACGGCAACCGCATCATGCAGACGCCCACCGACGTCGTGATCAGCTATGAGATGGTTCACGACACGCGCGTGATCCCGGTGGACGGCCGGCCCCACGTCGGTTCGAAGATCCGTCAGTATCTCGGCGACTCGCGCGGCCGGTGGGAGGGCAACACGCTCGTCGTCGAAACGACGAACCTCACCGACCAGACCAGCATCGGGGCGAACGGGAACGGGCTGCGCCACAGCGCGGACATGAAAATGGTGGAGCGGTTTACGCGGATCGCGCCGCGACGAGCTGATCTACGAGGTCTACATCGACGATCCCAAGACCTACACTCGGCCGTTCACGATGAGAATCCCGCTCATTTCGCCGCCGGGATTCCAGCTCCTGGCCTACGAATGCCATGAAGGGAACTACATGCTGGGGGCGGTTCTGGGCGGTGAGCGGGCCGAGGACAAGGCGATCGAGGAAGACGCGAAGAAAGGGCATCGTCCGCGCGCGGCAAGCCAGTGCAGGCGAACATCAACGCGGCGCCTGGCACGGCGGCCGGAGAGGGCGGCCCACCACAATAGGTCTCAGGCAGCTGGCCAGCTATCAGCCTGGCAGCTGGCTACTGCTCGACGCAACATTTGTAAGACGGCGTACCAGACTTGAAGTTAGAAGGGAGAAGTCAGATCTTCAGGCTGTGTTTTTCAGCAGCCTGTTGAGATGGCCTCTCGCTTGCGGCAGGGTCGGCGCCATGTCGACCTCGAAACCTCGCCACGATGCTCGCATCGCTGGCCATCGCCGACGATGGCCAGTTCGCCGCGAGTGCAGTGTCAGTCGAACCTGCGGGGGTCCCCGACGTCCGTAACCTACCACTACGACAACGCGCGAACCGGCCTGAATTCGAGCTGAGTTCGCACTTCTCCTCCTGCAACAGTGACCATGTCGGTGTTCGGCAAGGTCGGCTTCTTCCCCACCGATGGGAAGGTCGATGCGCAGCCGCTGTTTCTCGCCGGTGTCGCCATTCCCGGCCAGGGCATCCACAACGTCTTGTACGTCGCCACGGAACACGACAGCGTCTACGCCTTCGACGCCGACACGGGCGCGTCACTGTGGCAGCGTGAGCCTCCTCGGGGCTGGTGAGACGACGAGCGATACGCTTGGCTGCGGTCAGGTCGTCCCGAAATCGGCATCACCTCGACGCCGGTGATCGATCGCTCGCGCGGAGCGATCTATGTCGTTGCCATGTCGAAGATGGGATCGACCTACTTTCAGCGCCTTCACGCTCTGGATATCACGACAGGGACCGAGCTGTTCGGTGGTCCGCGAAACATTCAGGCTTCGTTCCCGGGCACCGGCGCTGGCAGCTCCGGCGGCAGCGTTCCGTTCAGCCCGAAGCAATACGAGGAACGCGCCGCGCTGTTGCTGGCTCAACGGCCGGCTCGTGACGAGCTGGACGTCGCACTGCGACATCGATCCCTATACCGGCTGGGTGATGACCTACGATCCGTCCACGCTCGCCCAGACCAGCGTGTTGAACGTGACGCCGAACGGATCGCGAGGCGCGTTCTGGATGGCCGGCGCCGGACCGGCCCGCCGATGCAGGCGGCAACGTGTACCTCCTCGATGGCAACGGCACGTTCGACACGACGCTCGACGGCAGCGGCTTCCCGAGCCAGCGCAACTTCGGCAACGCTTTCCTCAAGCTCTCGACGACGGGCGGGCTTGCGGTCGCGGATTATTTCGCCACGTTCGACACCGTCCAGAAGTCGAACGCAGACAGCGATCTCGGGTTCCGGAGGCGTACTGCTTCTGCCAGATCTGATCGACAACGGGAGCCAGGTCCGGCACCTGGCGGTTGGCGCCGGCAAGGACCGGCACATCTACGTGGTCAACCGCGACTCGATGGGAAAATGGAACGCGAGCTCGAATCAGATCTACCAGGACATCAGCGGGGCTCTGAACGGCAGCGTGTTCTCCAAGCCGGTCTATTTCAACAACACGGCTGTCTGCACGCCGCTTCGGGTGATGCGCTCAAGGCATTCCCCATCTCCAACGCACGCCTCGCGACGACGGCCGCGTCGGCCAGCGCGCGGACGTTCACCTATCCCGGATCCACACCGGCCGTTTCGTCTTCCGGACAGAGCAATGGCATCGTCTGGGCGGTCGAAAACACGAACCCACGCGGTTCTTCACGCTTACGATGCCGGCAACCTGTCGCACGAGCTCTACAACTCGAACCAGGCGGCGTCGAGCCGCGACGCGTTCGGCGCGGGCAACAAGTTCATCACTCCGATGGTCGTGAACGGACGGGTGCACGTCGGCACGCGCCACTGGCGTGGCGGCATTCGGGCTCCTCAATCCAGGCAGGCCGCCGTCGGCTCCTACCAACGTCAGGGTCGTTCTCTAGCAAGATCCGCTTGATCCAGCGTGCCTGAAGATCCCTGAAGCGCCGGGTGGCGTTGATTGGCTAAACTGAGCCGACCTTACTATGTCGCTGACGGTTGGCGAGAGGCTGGGCCCCTACGAAATCATTGCGCCACTCGGCTCGGGCGGCATGGGCGAAGTGTTCAAAGCTCGCGACACGCGGCTCGATCGCATCGTCGCGGTGAAAGTATCGAAGCAAGAGTTCACGGAGCGCTTCGAGCGCGAGGCTCGGGCCGTTGCGGCGCTGAACCATCCCCACATCTGCCAGCTTTACGACGTGGGCCCCAATTACCTGGTCATGGAGTACGTCGAGGGGCTCGCCGCTCAGAGGGTCCTCTGCCGTTGGACAAGGCACTGGAGTACGCGGCGCAGATAGCTCGGCGCTCGATGCCGCGCACACACACAAAGTCACGCATCGAGATCTGAAGCCCGCCAACGTGCTGGTGACGAAGAGCGCTGGCGTGAAGCTGCTCGACTTCGGGCTGGCCAAATTCGACAAGCCCATTTGCGGCCGATCACACGACAGTCATGCAGGGGCTGACGGCTCAGGGCACCATCGTGGGCACCCTGCAATACATGTCGCCCGAACAACTCAACGGCCTCGAGGCTGGTCCGCGCAGCGATATCTTCTCGTTCGGTCTGGTCCTCTACGAAATGATCACGGGCTCAGCGAGCATTCGAAGGCGCGACTCCGGCCAGCGTGATTGCCGCAATCCTCGAGCGTCCCGCCCCATCCATCGCCGACGTGGCCCCTCCGGCTCTCGATCGGGTTCTGAAGCGCTGCCTGGAGAAGGACCCGGAGAATCGCTGGCAGACCGCACGGGACCTGCGCGCCGCACTGGAGCTCGCAACGCAGTCTTCCAATCCGTGGCTGGTCCGGCAGCCGCACGTCCGGAGTCCGGTCTGCGGCGCTGGCTGTGGCCCACGCTCGCAGCCGCTGCGACAGCAGCTGCCTTGACCTTTGCCTTCCTTCACCTGCGTGGCGCTCCGCAGCCTGAGGCGCGCGCCGTCCAGTTCCAGATCGCGCCGCCGGAAAAATCGAGCATCGACTATTTCAAGCTTTCACCAGACGGACAGACTCTCGCCTTCATTGCAGATGGCCGCCTGTGGATTCGGCGGCTTGATGCTCTGCAAGCGCAGCCACTGGCCGGGACGGAGGGAGCGAACGAGGCGTTCTGGTCTCCCGACAGCGAGTTCATCGCGTTTGTCGCGCAGGGCAAGTTGCAGAAGATGGCAGCATCCGGCGGACCGGCGCAGATCATCTGTAACGTCGCTCAATCTCACGGAGGAACCTGGAACCGAGACGGCGTCATCGTGCTGCCGCTGTCACTGACGTCGGGATTATTCCAGGTCTCTGCGAGTGGCGGCGTTCCGGTTCCGCTGGGCCAAGCGAATGCCGCAGGCCCTCCTCCTCAGCAAATCCAGCCCGAATTTCTGCCGGATGGCCGCCACTTCATGTACTGGGAAATGACGCGCGAGCACACGGGGATCTATGTCGGCTCACTGGACGGTGCGCCGCCCTTACGCCTCTTCCGCAGAACAACAGTTCGGACAGCAACGCGACCTACGTTCCAGCGGCCGCCGGGGCAGGATGGATACCTGCTTTTCCGGCGAGGCGAGACGCTCATGGCGCAACGCTTCAACCCCACGCGATTGAGCCTGAGCGGAGATGCTTCTCCCATTGCCGAACGGATAGCGGGAAGCGTACTGTGGGCGGCATTCTCAATCTCGGAGAACGGAACCCTGGTCTATGCCTCGACCGGGGGCGCGAGCGCTGTCCAGCAATTGGCCTGGTGGGATCGGAATGGCAAGCAGGTCAGCCTCGTTCGGCCCGCCAGGAATTTATCAGGACTTCCGGCTGGCGCCGGACGAAAAGCGCATCGCATTCTCCAGTACTCGAAACAACAACATCGACGTCTGGGTGCTGGATTCAGTCCGTGGCGTCACCTTCCCGGCTCACCTTCGATCCCGCCATCGACGATCCTCCCATGTGGTCTCCCGACGGTTCTCGGGTCGTCTGGGCGTCATCCCGCAATGGGCCATTCGACCTCTACGTAAAGTCCGCAAGTGGCACGGGGCCCGAGAAGTTGCTGATCAAAATGGGCACTCCGGCCGGTTGGCCGGAGGACTGGTCGCAGGACGGGCGCTATCTGCTCTTATCAGATTCCAGGGGCGACAACCGGACAGGATCTGTGGGTCGCGGCGCAGCCGTCCGAAGGCGCGAGCGAGGACCGCCAACCGTTTCCGTAGCTGCAAGCGGCGTTCGATGAAAACATGGCCGTTTCTATCCCAACGGCCGTTGGGTCGCCTACACGTCGAATGAATCGGGCCGAGACGAAGTCTACGTGCAGTCCTTCCCGCTCTCGGGCGCGAAGTTCCAAATCTCGGCAAATGGCGGCAGAGAACCTCAGTGGAGGAAGGACGGGACCGAACTGTTCTACATCGCGGAGGATCGAGCGCTGATGGCGGTTCCGGTCAAGGTTGCGGATTCGGCCGCAGAGCCCTTTCAAGTGGGCTCGCCCAAGCGACTGTTCCCGGTGCCGTTCGTCGACACCTTTATTGTCGGCCTCAGCTACGAAGTGAGCCGAGATGGCGAGCGCTTCTTGATGCCTGCTTCTCCCAGTGGCGCCGCAGCACCGCCGCTCACTGTGAGTACTCAACTGGCAGACTCAATTGAAAAACTAGGTGAATCTATGCCTGACCGCTTACGGATCACCGACTCCTGGACGGCCGAGCCGTCCGAGATCGCATTCTTGCTGAAGTCGCGGAGCGCGTGCGCGACGCTTCAGCCACGCACGCCATCGGACGCCTGGTGTCGATCAGCATCGGCGAAGCACAAGGAAGCGGCGAGTCTACGTGCGCGGGCAGGCGAGCGCCGCGAAGAAGGTCGGTCTCCAGTTCGACGATCAGACCTGGCCAGATACGCTCACGTCAGAAGGAGTGCAAGGCACGGATCGTCGCGCATGAACGACGACCCGGACATCGCTTGGGGTCATCCTGCAACGGCCGGTACCGAACACATCCACGGCCGATCGCTCGCATCGGCGATCCATCCGTTGAAGGACATCGAGGGCATGAACCCGGCGTCGATCGGCGACATCATCTACAACGAGCTCGCGCTGGCGCCCTGCACGGCTGCCGCGTCGGTCGAGCTGATCAAAGCGACCGGCCTCAACCTGCACGGGCTGGAGGTCGTGATGGTCGGCCACTCGGAGATCGTCGGAAAGCCCGCCGCGCTGATGCTGATGGCCGAAGGCGCGACCGTGACCGTGTGCCACCACATGACGCGATCGGTGGCGGCGCATTCCCGCCGGGCGGATGCCGTGCTCGTTGCGGTCGGCAAGCCGAGGTTCCTGCACGCCGACATGGTCAAGCCCGGCGCCGCGGTGATCGACATCGGCATCAATCTGGTCACCGGCCCGGACGGCAACACGATGATCGTGGGCGACGTCGATACCGAGGGCGTGAAGGAAGTGGCGAGCTGGGTCACCCCGGTGCCCGGCGGCGTCGGCCCGGTGACCGTCGCCATGTTCATGAAGCAACGCGATCGCCGCGCACGCCAAGCAGCTCGCAGCCGGCTGGCTGGGCTGATCGGTTCAGCGGAGATTCTTCGGGCCCTCAACCTGGCTTCCGAGAATGCGGCTTCTTCAACGGTGAACAACCAGTCGACGTTTGCCGATTCGATCGTCACGTAAAAAGTGCGTGGATCCTCTGCTACGTAAGCAGTGCCTTCCCCCACGCCTCGTTGATCGACCGGGTTCTGAAGTTCCCGACCGCTGATCGCGCTCCGTAGAACCATCAGAAACGTGCCTGTGCCTTGCGGGGACTCGTTTTTCGTCTGCCAATGCATCCGCAACGCACCGGTCAGGCCGAGGAATGATTCGGTCTGAGCGTTCCCCGACCGGACCACTTGCCGAGCTGCTTCCAGAACACGAGCTCTTTGCGGGGGCCTGCTTCGCTGGAGGGCTGCCCACAGGCGGTCGCGAGACACCCCGCCACCACGAAACCCGAGAGCATGCTTCGGACGGCTGGGCCTGTGCCCCGCAACCGGTTCCTCACGCAGGCATTGTAGTCAACGCAGGCCGAAAGGGCTGCGGCTTCCGCCTTTAGGCGGAAGAAGCTGCCGGCATTGAACTTCCGGCTGAAGCCGGAAGCCGCCGTCGGCTTCCGCCTTTAGGCGGAAGAGGGCTGTCGGCATTGAACTTCCGGCTGAAGCCGGAGCCACACAACGGCTGGCAAGCCGGAAGCCACGAACGCGCTTGCACCCGAGGCAGGTCGGCGCTATCTTGTGCATCGCCTCCCGTTTACATCGCTCGGACCAGTCACGAGGTGGCCTGTTATGGAAGACAAGACGTTGACACCTGACACTCCCAACCAGGTCTCCAGACGCAACTTCATCAAGGAGTGATCGCGTCGGGAGCGGTCGTGTCCTCGGCGGGCTATTTGTGGCGCTCGTCGACGTTGTCCGGCCAGCAACCTTCCGCTCCCGGCAGTGTCGAGCGGTCTGATCACGTTGAGCTGTCAACGGCCAGGACCGTCGCGTCGACGTGCTGAAGCAGGAGACACTGGCCACGACGCTGCGCTACAAGCTGGGACTCACGGGCACGAAGCTCGGGTGCGACCGCGCCGGAATGCGGCGCCTGCACCGTCCTCGTCGATGATGTGCCGCACTACTCGTGCTCGATGCTGCACGCACACGCTGCGCGGCAAGAAGATCGTCACCATCGAAGGACTGGCGGCCGCCGACGGCACGCTGCATCCGGTGCAGCAAGGCGTCATCGACGAGCAGGGCTTCCAATGCGCGTTCTGCATGTCGGGATTCATCATGAGCGCGGTCGGCTATCTCAAGACGAACCCGAATCCGACGCGCGCGGAACTGGCACACGGGATTTCCGGCAACCTCTGTCGATGCCAGGACTACGACAAAATCCTCACCGCCATGATGCGCGGTGCGGAGAACCTGCGGAGGGCGTGATCATGGCTGAACAACGAAACTCGTCGGACAGAACTACACGGTTCCCGACCTGGTCGCGAAGGTCACGGGAAAATCCAAATACGCCGAGGACTTTCGCGCGGAAGGGATGATCTTCGCGAAGCTCCTGCTGAGTCCCGTGCCGCACGCGCGTGTGACGCGCCTCGACACTGAGCGCGGCGTTGGCGATGCCCGGCGTCAAGGCGGTTCTCACCGCCGACGATCTGCCGAAGCCGGCCGACTCCATCAACGACAACGGCCAGGTGATCTTCGCCAATCTCGATGGCGAGGTCGCGCTCACGAACGAGCCCGTCTATCAGGGTCAGCCGATCCTGGCGGTCGCAGCAGTCGACGAGGTCACCGCGGCGGACGCCATCGAGAAGATCGAGATCGATTTCGAGCCGCTTCCGTTCTGCCGTCGATCCGCTGGTGAGCCTGCGTCCCGGCGGTCCCAACGCCCGGACCAAAGGCAACTACTGGTTCATTCCGCCGCCGGCACCGCCGCAACAGCCGGCACAGGGCCGCGGAGGCCAGCCGCAGAGCCCACCGCGTCCCGAGATCAAAGAGTTGAAGTGCTACCGCGGCGGAGTTGGCCGAGGCCAAGGACGGCCAACTGCCGCATCATGGCCGACGCGCCCGAGAAGTGGTCGTACGGCGACCTCGACGCCGGCTTCAAGAATGCAGCGCTCGTGCTCGACGAGACATTCGTGACACCGGACACCAGCCACCAGACGCTGGAAACCCGGACCGTCGATGGCGTACTGGCAGAACGGCAAGGTGCACGTCTACACCGGCACGCAGAGCACTGCCCAGACCGTGACGGGCGTCGCCCGATGGGTCGGCGTCCCTCCTGAAAACGTCGTCGTCATCAGCGAGTTACCGGTGGTGGATTCGGCAGCAAGATCACCGGCGCCATTTCGCTGCATCATCCCTGTGCTGCTGGCGAAGAAGGCGAATGCGCCGGTGATGATGCGCATCAGCCGCGAGGAAGAGCACTTCATCGGCCGCGGTCGTCCGGGCGTGCGCGGCCGGATGAAGGTCGGCTTCTCGAAGGAAGGCCGCATCACCGCGCTCGACATGTTCTCGGTCAGCGACAACGGTCCGTTCGAGCGCCAGGGTGATTGCAACAACACCGGCGTCGATTGCGTCGCTCGTGTATCAACCGCTGGCGATGCGCTTCCGCGGCATCTCGGTCCTGACGAACACGCCTCCGCGAGGACCGCAGAGTCAACCGGGCGGCACGCAGTCGCACATGTTGATGGAGCCGGTGATCGCGAAAGCCGCGCGCAAGCTCGGGATCGACCAGGTCGCGATTCGCCGCATCAATGCGCCGGTCGGGAAGGCGCTGTTCGGTCCGCCGGCGGCCCCAGGAACGTCAGGCAATACGTCACCAGCGCGTTCGTCAAGGAGACGCTGGACAAGGGCGCCGCTCTGTTCAAGTGGGACGAGCGGAAGGCGCAGAGCGGCAAGCGGAACGGATCGAAGGTGCGCGGCGTCGGCGTCGGCGCTCAGCACCTACGCCGCCGGTTCAGTCGGGTTCGACGGCCTGTTCGTGATCAAGCCCGATGGCCGCCTCTACATCCAATCCGGGATCGGCAATCACGGAACCGGGTCGGTCAGCGACTGCCATCGCGTGTCGGCCGAGGTCCTCGGCGTGCCGTGGGAGAAGGTCGGAGATCGCCTTCGGCGATACGTCAAAGAATCTTCCGTGGACGTGCCCGAGCGGCGGCAGCCAGACGATCCATGCGATGACACGCGCGGCCCATGCCGCGGGGATGGACGCGAAGAAGAAGCTGCAGGAGATCGCGGCCATGGATCTCGGCGGCAAGCCGCGAAGACTACGAGGTGGCCAACGAGCGCGTGTTCCGGAAGGGCGGCGGCGCCGGCATGACGCTGGCGAAGGCGGCCCAGCGCGCGATCGACCTCGGCGGACGTCTACGACGGTCACGAGCTGCCGAAGGACATCAACAGGTTCACACGCGACGTCAGCGACGGCGCTCGCCGGGCCAGGGCCTGATGGGTGTCGCCAAGGACAACTATCCGCACGAGCGGCCAGTCGCGGTCGTTCGTCGCCGGGTTTGCCGAGGTCGAAGTCGACGTCGAAACCGGCAAAGTACCGCATCCTGGATTATCTGGCGGTGGCCGACGTCGGCACGGTCATTCACCCGCGCAATATCGGCGGTCAGATTCTCGGCCGCTCGATGCTGGGCATCGGTCATGCGATTGGCCAGAAGTGGGTGTGCGACCAGCACTACGGCGTCGCGCTGGCCAGGCGTTTCCACCACAACCGGCCGCCGACGATTCTCGATGCGCCGGCAGAAGATGGCGTGGGCCACGGTCGATCTGCCGGATCCGGAAACGCCCGTCGGCGCGCGCGGCATCGGTGAACCGCCGGTCGGCGCCGGCGCCTGCGCCGTGCTCAACGCCATCAGCGATGCGCTCGGCGACGATATCGTTCCGGCGGGCTCCGGTGACGCTCGACATGATTCTGGCGGCGCTCGAGGCGGGCCGGCCGACCACGCGAGCGCTCACTGCGCACATTTAAGTGTCCATGTGGTGCGAGGACTGTGACACCGATCAGGAGGCGCATGCACGGAAACGCAGCCTCGAGAGCGTTGCAGTGGTGCGTATGATCCACCGTCGAGCGATCGAGCTTCGGGTGTTGGGCAGGCCCACTAAAGGAGATCGCCATGGCGGTGATTCACGACGTCATGCCGGCCTTCGAGCTCTTTCAGCCGGCGAGCATCAGCGAAGCCGTGACGCTCCTGAGCCGGCACGGTTCGAACGCCTGGGTCATGGCGGGCGGGATGGATTCACTTCGACTGGCTGAAGGACCGAATCAAACGCCCGGGTATCGTGGTCGATCTGAGCCAGATCGAGGGCTTTGCGCGGCATCAAGGAGCAGAACGGCGGACTTGAAATCGGTGCCGCGACGACGCTCACCGAAATCACGCGCCATCCCGTCGTTCGCGACAAGTTCGAGGCTGCTGATGGAGGCGGCCGAGCTCGTGGCCTCGCCGCAGATTCGAAATCAGGGGACGATCGGCGGCAACATTTCGCAGGATACGCGCTGCTGGTACTACCGCGCTGGATGGACGTGCTACCGGGCCGGCGGCAACATCTGCTACGCCGACACGCCCACGGCAATCAACCGCGAGCACGCGATTCTCGACGCCGATCGCTGCGTCGCGGTGAATCCGTCCGACACCGCTCCGGCACTCGTCGCGCTCGACGCCCAGATGGTGATCCAGAGCGCGCGCGGCAGAGCGCATCGTCCAGCGCCGAGGATTACTTCATCGGCCCGGCGACCGACATCACCCGCATGACGACGCTGGCAGCCGGGCGAGCTGCTCACGGCGATTCGGATTCCGGCGGCGTGGGCCGGAAGCCAGTTCTACTTCGAGAAGGTTCGCGACCGGAACGTCTGGGACTTCCCCTGCTGAACGTCGCGTCGGCCATGAAATCATCCGGTCAGACCATCGACGGCATCCGCGTCGTGGTCAACGCCGCGGCGGCACGGCCGCTCCGCCTGCACGCCGTCGAGGCGGCAGTCATCGGAAAGCCCAGGAACAGAGCAGACGGCTGAGCTCGCAGGACAGCTGGCCATTCAGGGAGCGCAATCGCTTCGCTACAACGCTTACAAGATCCCCTTGATGCGGAAACCTGGTGAAGCGCGCCATTCGTGGCGGCGGGAGTGGCACATGGACTTCGTAAAGTGGGGACTGAATCCCTGGGGACAAAGCATCCTCACGCACGTCTCGTGGACGCTGTTCTGGGCCTCGCTCTTCGCCGGATTGATGTTTCTCGTGGCTCACGCGAGCTACATGCTGCTGTCAGCGCATCGCAAGCGGTCGGCTGAGGAGACCGACAGGTATGGAAGCCGCCCACGCGAATCTGCCCAAGCGGATCGAGCGGCACTCGCTCATGGCCCGGGCGTTTCACTGGGTGATGGCGCCGCGATGTTCGTGCTGCTGTTCACCGCATTTCTGCCCGTCGTCGGGGTGCAGTTTCCCCTGGGTCACCTGGCACTGGATCGCCGGGGCTCGTCCTGACGGGTTCAATCATCTTTCACATCGTTCACGCGTCGTTCTGGCTCGACTTCTGGTCGATCTGGGTGGGGCCGAAGGACATTCCGGAGTTCAAAGCCGAAGTTCTGCGCGAGTTGGGCCACGATGTGCCCGGGCCCAAGTCGAGGCAAGTGCCCGCTCGGCAACCGCCTCTATCACTCTGCGATCGTGGTTGCCGGGTTGTCGGCGGTGGCCACCGGCGTGTTGATGATGTCGCGCGTGCGGACGCCCTTCTTCACGCGGGATCCGTATCTTTTCAGCGACCGGACCTGGGGCGCCACCTATGTCCTCCACGGCGTCGCAGGTGTCGGCCTGGTTGGCCTGGTCATCGCCCATGTGTGCAGCTCGCAGTCCGGCCGGACAAATGGTGGATCACCAAGTCAGATGATCTTCGGCTGGATTACGCGCCGACAGTACTCGAGCATCACGGGCCGATCGCTGGCGCGTCGCGGCCGACCGGCCGACAACCCGCAGCTGACCGACGACATGACCTCATCGTCCGCCGGAAGCCTCGCCATCGGCGCCTGGCGACGATGGCAGAGCCACGCTTCGCGTCGCGGTGCAACGCCATCCGAAGAAGCCTACGAGTTCAGTGCTGGCGTACGCCGCGCAGGGACTTCCAAGCGACGAAGGGAGCGCGTGCGGGCAGCCAGATCCGCGAGTTCTTGCGCAGGTGTGATGCAGCGCTCGCGGATCTGGGGAACGCCATTACGCACTGCGTGAGCCAACTCGAAGACACCTCGTCTCAACCATCACAGTGCGTTCGTGACCGTGGTCGATCGTGATGCTCGAGCCGCACAGGCCGCAGTTCAACTCGTGCTCGCGCAGCCGTCCATCGGGTCGCAGCTCGTCGACAACCTGAACGCGTCTACTCATCTTCGCGCCGTTCTCATGCCGACCTCTTCCTCCTAGCGGAGATTTTGAAGTTTTAGCTCCAGTGCGCAGTGGCAAAGAACCGGAATTCACCCTGACTCCCGAGCGCAAGTCACGCCCCCAGCTTCGGTCAGGTGACGATCATCAGTTCTGTCGATGCCGCGCATCGCAACATTCGATTATGACCGGCCGTCAGTCGCGGGACATAGTGACCCCGATCCGAAAAGGTTGGAACTGTCCCTTGCGCAGGAGATGAGGATCATGGCTCGGCGCTCCTCGAAAGCCTGCTTGTCATCGTCGCTGGCTTCGCGCTGGCCTCGATGGCCTCGCTTGTCGTGAGCATCGCGGCGCAGACCCGCGGCGTACCCAGCGCCGCCGACCGAGCGCCCTGGCGAGCCGGGACGCGGCCGTCAATCGGGCCCGGGGTACAGAAGTTCTTCGATCCGAACATGCCCGTTCGACCCGCGCGACCTTGCGGGCATCTGGACGCCAAACGCCGGCGGCTTCGGCGGCGGTGGCCGGTGCCGCAGACTGCGGCGATCGCGGCTACAGCTTCGAGTTCCCGAGTTCACGCCAGCAAGGTCAGGCCGCATTCGACAAGAACATCCCGTCCTACGGCCGTCTGAAGGACAGCGACGATGCCAAGGCGCATCCGGAAGAGCACATCGGCCGGCGTCGCGCGCAGCCGCCGGCGCTCGGCAACGACACCTACGGCACGTGCAACCCGATGGGCATGCCGCGCGCGATCCTCTATCCCGATCCGGTGGAGTTCATCGTCCTGACCGGATCGCATCTATCCAGCACTTCCAGTGGGGCTACGGACTCAGCACGATCTGGATGGACGGCCGCAAGGTTCTCGACGCCGGACGACGTCGACATCTGCCGCGGTGGTGGGGTTACGCCGCCGGACGATGGGAGGGCAACACGCTGGTCGTCGAATCGACCGGGCTACGACGAGCGGACCTGGGTCGATTACTTCGGCTATCCGCACAGCGATCAGATGGTGCTGCCGAGGAGCGTACACGCGCATCAACTACGACACGCTCGAGCTGAAGATGACGCTCACCGATCCGAAGTACTACGCGCAAGCCGTGGGTGAGCCGAGACCAAGCGGATGCACCTGCTGCCGAAGGACTTCATCAAGTCGTCGGAATGGACAGAGCCTGCTCGAGGATCTCTGCGCGCCCGCCAACGAGCTCGAGAGTTCAACCGGTTGATCCGGGATCCGGCCGGGACGGGCAAGCCGGCAGCCGCACCCACACGAAACCCGGCGCGTCCGAAGCCATAACCATCTCTTTTCCGGAGTCGTCATCATGCGACAGCGTCGAGCGGAATTCGCGATCGTTGGAGCGACAATCGCTACACTGCTGGCTCCGATCAGCGTCGAGGGCGCATCACGGAACGCTCGTCGCGCACGATCGATCCAAACAGTGGACCGAGAAGGCCGTCGTCACCGAGTTCCACTATGTCAATCCGCACGTCCAGTTGTTCTTCGATACGAAAGATGCCAAAGGGAAGGTCACTCATTGGAGCGGCGAGCTGCTGCCCAACCCTGCCCAGCTGATTCGCGCCGGCTGGACCCGAAAGCGATCGGTCGAAGCACTTCAGGCTGGGCATGACGATTACGGTAACGGCCGCGCCTGCCAGAGCCGGGGGTCAAGTGGTGCTCGTTCTGCGAATCCTCGACGAGAAGGGCGAGGAGTTGCTCGGCGGCGGAGCGATCCCGGGTGGACCGGACACGCCGCAACGCGGAGCCAATCCGTGAGGAGTGCGCCGAGTATCCGCTGGGCCATCATTCTTGCTGTTGTGCTTAGCTCGGGTGTCCGCGCGCAGCGCGGCGGACCTCCTCAGCCGCCGTCATCACCACGAGCTTCCGCGCCAGTCGATCTCACCGGGTATTGGCTGTCCCTCGTCACCGAAGACTGGCGACACCGAATGACAGGTGGCACCCAAAGGGAGATTACCTGGGAGTGCCATTGAACGCGGCCGGCCGCCGGGCAGCCGACGCGTGGGATCCGTCGCGTGACGAAGCCGCCGGCGAGCAGTGCAAGGCGCTTCGGCGCCGGCGGAGTGATGCGTCAGCCGGGACGCCTTCACATCACCTGGCAGGACGATCAGACGCTGAAGATCGAGACCGACGCCGGGCATTCAGACACGTATGCTTGCGTTCGGCCGCCGCGCCCGGAGGAGCGGCGACTGGCAGGGCGTCTCGGCGGCGAGCTGGGATCGCGGCGCAACGCCGATGGGCGCGGCGGCTTTGGTCCGACGCCGATGCCCGAGGCGGAGCCCTCAAAGGTCGTCACGACTGGGATGAAAGCCGGCTATCTGCGAAGAACGGCGTGCCCTACGGTGCCGACGCCGTCCTGAACGGAGTAAACTCGATCGCTTCGACGTTCCAGGGGCGATTCGCTGCTGGTCGTCTCGACTGGAAATCGTCGATCCGACGTACCTCGCGACAGCCGTTCTGGACGAGCACGCATTTCAAACGGCAGAACGATGCCACGGGATGGAATCCGACGCCCTGTTCGGCACGATGAGGTCAGAGCGCAAAATCGCCACATGGCTACAGCACGACTCGTGATTCGCAGACTGATTCCCTGGCCATCGTGTTCGCCATGACCGGCATCATGCTCCGCGGTCGGGGACCGGGGAGCGCCGAGGTCCGCCACCGGTGTTCGACATCTCCGGATGCTGGACGCCGCCGCTGCATGAGGATGCGCTCGATCGCGGCGCCGGTCCCGAAACTCGGCCGACTACGGCGGCGTCCCGATTAGCGAAGCGGGCCGCCTGTTCGCCCTCTCCTACGACACGTCACGCGTGACACTGCGGCACCATCAGTGCGACGGCTACGTGATGCCATGCTCCGATTCGCGCGATCGGCAACGCGCGCGCCTGGGAGGAGCGCGATCCGCACACGCAACGACTGATCGCGATCCACTGGTACAGCCAGACGCTTCGAAGGGCACCGGACCATCTGGATGGATGGCCGGCCGCATCCGCCTGCCTGGGCGCCCCACTCATGGATGGGCTTCTCGACCGGACGCTTCGTCGGCAACGCGCTGGAGGTGCAGACGACGCACCTCAAGCAGGGCTGGCTGCGGCGCAACGGTCTGCCCGAAAGCGATCAGGCGACGATGATCGAGTTCTTCGTCCGCCACGGCGATCGCCTGCTACACACGTCGGTCGTCACCGATCCGGTGTATCTCGCGGAGCCGCGAGTCGTCAGCGACCGACTTCTTCCGTCAGCCCGATCGATCACCAGACGTGGCTCTTCGCGTGCGACGACGGCGAGCAGATTCTGGACCGCGCGCGCCGACGACGTGCCCAACTACGCGTTCGGCGAGCAACCCGTTCGTCAACGAGATTCGGCGATCAGCTACAAGATTCCGGCGGCCGCGTATCTCGGCGGGCCCGAGACGATGTCATCCGGATCTACGCCGGCCGCATGGAGAGAGCCGCAGACGCTGACGACGCCGCCAAGATGCGTCCCGCGCAGCGCCGCTCCGACGAGCCGTGCTGTCGATCCCGAACCGCGCGACGGCGAGGTGCACATCTGGCCGCATCCGCGGCCAACGTGTATCTGCTCGTCGGCGACGAAGGCAACATCGTCGTGCAGGTTGGCGACGAAGGGCGCATGTCGTGGTCGACAGCGGATCGCGGCACGACTGGCCGACAAGACTGTTGCGGCGATTCGACAGCTCAGCGACAAGCCGGTTCAGTTCATCGCCAATACCAACTGCACGCGCAGAGCACACCGGCGGCAACGTCGTGCTTGCGCGCGGCCGGGGCCGATCCGAGCGTTCGCGGATCCTTCTTCTCACTGCAGTTCGCCGACGCTGGCGTCGGCGCCACGATCCTCGTCGCACCAGAACGTGCAGAACCGCATGACGGCGCTCAAGCGTGTCCGCTGCAGGCATCCCGAGCGACACCTATCCTCGAGGAACGACGGCGGATGTTCCACAACAACGATTCGATCGAGATCTTCTGGGAGCCGAAGCGCCGTCACCGACGGCGACAGCATCGTCCATTTCCGGCGCGCCGACGTCATCGTCGCCGGCGACATCTTCACGACGACGCAGTATCCGGTCATCGACGTGAGCGAACGGCGGCAGCGTGCAGGGCGAGATCGACGCGCTGAACGACATCCTCGACCGCACGGTGTATCCAGCACTCAGGGCGAGGGCGGAACGATCGTCGTCCCGGGTCACGGATACGTTTCGGACGAGCACGAGGTCGTCGAGTACCGCGACATGGTGGTCATCGTCCGCGACCGCGTGCAGGCGCTCATCAAGAGCGGGCGCGACGCTCGAGCAGGCGAAGGCAGCACGACCAACCGCGGACTACGATCACGCGATACGGCGCGACCAGCGGATCCGTGGACGACCGATATGTTCGTGGAGGCCGTGTGCCGGAGCCTGACGCGGCCCTGAAAGAAGCGCGGATCTCACATCCGCCAGTCCACGAGGTTCAGATGACCATCCGCACGACTCGGGGTTGCCGCGCTGGTCGCTGTCATCGGCATGGTTGCGTTCGCGCAACAGCCGCCGGCTCCTGCGGCTCCCGCCAAACCCGACACGCCGGAGATTACCGCAAGATCGAGCAGCTTCGAAGAGCTGTCGGCCAGAAGTGGGCGTACGCGGTGCACTTCTGGTGCGAAGAGCCTCGTGCCAACCGGCCCGACGACCCGGTGATTCCAACCCACCAAGCTGTTCGACAACGTCTGCACCATTGGCAACACCGGTACGACGGTCTACGTGGTTCAAACGACCGCCGGCCTGATCATGATCGACGCTCTGGCGGCCAGCCAGGTCGAGACGCAGCTCCTGCCGGGGTTCAACACGCTCGGGTTGGATCCCGCAAACGTGAAGGCGATCCTCGTCGGTCGTGGCCATGCGGATCACTTCGGCGGCGCGACCTATTTCCAGGAGCGATACGGCTCGAAAGTCTACGTGTCGGCGATCGACTGGTCACTGATGGAGAACCCGCCGCAACGCGGGCGCAGGCCCCGCTCCCGCGGGCGCCCCAGCCGCAGCCCCCGCAGCGATTCCGAAACGCGACGGGATCCTCGCCGAGGGCGAACCCGTCGTGATTGGCGACGTTCGCGTCACTCCGGTCGCGGTGCCCGGGCACACCGCGGGCGCGATGGGCTTCATCTTCCGGGGTCAAAGACGCCGGTCGGACGCACACAGCGGCACTCTTCGGCGGCACGTGGCTGACCCCCAACCTGCTGAGCGACGACGCGATGCAGACGTGCCCTGCGGTCGGTCGCTCATTTCAGAGAAGCGGCCAACGGCGCCAAGGTGGACGGTCTGGTTGCAGAATCACCCGCTGATGGTGCCGTTCAGGATTGGGTGACGGCGGTCGCGACGCGCAAATCGGGCGAGCCGAATCCCTTCGTGGTCGGGCCAGCCGAGTATCAGAAGTTTCTGGACGTGATGCAAGGTTGCTCCGAAGTCAACCTCGCGCGCCGCAGGCTGGTGAGCGAGAAACGATACAACGCGTGGACTTCCACGGACTGGATCTGAACCTGCTGGTCGCGCTCGACGCGCTGCTCTCGGAGCGGAACGTCACCAATGCGGGACGGCGCGTCCACCTCAGCCAGTCGGCGATGAGCGGCGTGCTCGGCCGGCTCAGACGCTGCTTCCACGACGACCTCCTCGTCGCCGCCCGAGTGTGATGCGGCTGACCCCGCTCGCCGAGAGCCTGCAGCAGCCGGTGCGCGACATCCTGCAGCAGGTTACAGATCGACTGTCGCGACGAAGGTCCGCTTCGACCCGGCAATGCTACGCGTCACTTCACGCTGCGCGCGTCGGACTACGCCGTTTCCGTGCTGATGGGCTGACCTCCTGCAGGAAATGCAGCGATTGGCACCGCGAATCACCGTCGAGATCGCGCCGATGAAACCGGGCATCGTCGACGATCTCGACAGCCTGCTGGTCGATTTCGTGTTCATCCCGCTGCCGTACGTGCCCCGAAGGGCACCTGCACGACATCCTGTTCGAAGACACCTACACGTGTGTCGCGTGGAGCGGCCACTCGCGAGATCGACAAGACGCTGTCGCTCGATCAGTACCGGGCGTCAGGACACGTGGTGGTGAGCTTCGAGCCCGGACGCCTGGTCAGTCTCGACGAGACAGTTCGGCTTGGAAGCTGGACTGGAACGCCGTGTCGAGGTGATCGCGCCGAGCTACCACGTGCTGCCCGAACTGGTCGTCGGCACGGATCGAATCGCGACGGTTCAGACGCGCCTGGCTCTGAAATTCGCACGGATGTTCCCGCTGAAGCTCCTTCCGCTTCCCATGCCCGCTGCCCGTCCTTCAGGAGGCGGTGTTCTGGCCCACCCACCTCGAACGCGATCCGGGCCATCTGTGGTTTCGCGAGGTGATGAAGACGGCCGCTGCCCGCCTCGACCGCACCAGTCGCGCCATTGACGGCGAAGGTGTCAAGCCGTGGTTCCTCTAGAGGACTGCGGCCGCTGCGGCGTACGTCTTGATGAACTCGAGCGCGAGGTTCGGGTCGCGGCCGCGCGAGATGCCGCACTCGGAGGCAATGCCGAAGTTCTGAACGTAGCTCTTGGCAACGGCGATGCGTCGCGCCGTGCCTTCGACGCCGTCCCGAGCATGGACCAAACCGAGATACAACTCGGTGGCGGTCCCGAGCTGTAGATTCTTGAACGGCTCGTAAAAGCGTCGTCAGTCCGGTCGATCGGCACCGGCATGTGCATCCATGTGATGGGACGTTGCACGCTGCGCGCGATCAGGTTGGCCAACTCCACCATCTTCGTCGCGTCTATAGGTTCGACCATGTGCTTGGCATCGAGATCGCCATAGCAAAGGTGAAAGCCAAGTTCGACGTCCGGCGGTACTGCGGCGCCCAGCCGGGCGAAGTTGCCGGCAAGAACCTGCTGCATGCCTGGGAATGACGGCGCAGTGGGCCACCGCCCATCCCAGGCGAGCATCTCGAGGCACACGTCCCATTGAATGGCGAGATCGTGATGCGGGATGGCCTTGCAGATGCGCGCCACCTCCTGGAGCATCGCCTGCTCGTAGGCCGGAAGAATCTGCTGCGCGTCGGGCTGGCGACAGAAGGGCATGACGACCGCCCACGGCGTCGGCAGCGAGACTTGAAACCGCACGCCCGCCGGAATCAGCTTGGCCTTCCTGGCAGCCAGAAAGTCCTCGTACGAGGGACGCGCTTCACGCGCATAGCCCAGCTCGCCGAAACGGATCTCTTCGGGCCTGGCGCCATCCGCCAGCTTCAAGGGAATCTGTCCTTCGCCGACCTGGGCGAGTGACGGATTGGCCCGCAGGACTGGAATCTGCCAGCTGATCCACAGCCGTCGGCCGCCGGGCTCGCCGTCCGGGATACGTTTCAGATACGGTCCGCAATATTTCCCGATGGCGGCGAACACTTCCTCAGGCGTGTCCAGCGCGACGCTGCCAACGAAGTGCACGGTGGCCATGTGGACTCCTGCGGCGCAGGTTCAGCGTCAGTTGCCGGCGCCGCGCTGTGGCGGCGTTGGGTTTCTCACGACTCTTTTCGGGTCGATGTTCGGGTCGTCAAAACCAGACCGTACGACGGAAAGTGCATCTCTTCCCAGGTCTGGTCGCCATAGTACACGGTCGCATTCGGATTGGGATTGAACTTGTTGCCGGCGGAATTGTCGTACCCACGCATAGACCTTCATCGTGGACCCCTTCGTGATCCTGACCGAGGTGTCGTGCTACAGCTGCCAGTTGAAGTCGTAGCGCGGGACGTTCAGGATGGTCTCCTTCTTCCCCTCGGGGGACTCCAGGTCGAATCGGGCCGCCTTGCCGCGCACGTGCATGTGCGGCATCAATCCGACCAGCTCCACGTCCTGATCGAACGTGACGACCGCGGGCGGCGCTTCCCAATTCGGATTGTTGGGCGGGATGGCGAACTGCGTCGGGTCGGTCCTGGCGACGTGCTCATGGCGATGTAGCGGCGCTTCGGCGGTTCCTTCGGAAGCGTAAACCCGATCCGGACGTGGTCAGTCACCGCAGTACCGTTCGGTGTGTAGTGAACGTTTACCGCGATGTCGGTGCCGGCGGGAATCAGCTTCGCGGCGTTGTAAGGACGAAAGTCCGCCGGCGGTCTGCCCGGTTCGAAGCACTCTTCAATCAATGCCGTGCCGGCGCTCCGGCCGAAGAGGACGCCGAGGATCCCGGGAATCCGGCGCCTCCCCGTCCCCGCCGTCGCGACCCTTCGCCGCGGATTTCATTTCCTTCCGCATCACGCTGGATGACGCCCGCGGCAGCATCGGGACGTTGTGCTGAATATCCGGCGTGTGCTGCACGTAGGAGAGACACACGTGGTGGGTCACGGCAAGCTGGCTCGGAAGAACCTCAATGGACGTCACCCAGGTGTCCTTCGTGAAGCCGCCTGGCACGACAAACCACGTCCATTCCACGATGCCCTTTGCCGGAACCTCGTAGGTTGGCCCCTCGACGATGTAGTCCGGTTTGATCTGCCACCCGTCCTCCGGCCATTGCACCGGGAGGCGCCGCATCTTTCGGATCGCCCTCGGGTGCACCCGCATCGCTCCACTTCGCGATCGTGTCGATGTCGCTCTGCGCTCAAGCGCCGCTCGTTCAGGAAATGCCCGTAGTCCGGATCGGCAAACCACGGAGGCATCGTCCTCGCCGCAACAGCGTTCTTGATGGCCCTTGCCCAGGGACGCGCATCCTTGTAGGTGAGCAACGACATCGGGGCGATCTGGCCCGGACGATGGCAGGTCTGACAGTTCTTCTGCAGGATCGGAACGACATCACGGTGGAAAGTGACCGACCCGGCTGCCGCGGTCTGCGCTGTGATATCGACACCGAGCATGGCCGGCGTCACTGCCACGAGCAACAGCGCCGAACTTCGCCGAAGCATGCCGATTCATAGTCCGCTCCTACCATGCAACACGAGGTCTCTCGGTTATTGTGTGCGCCGCCAGATCAACAGGCGAAATCGTTTCTTTCAATGGCCGCAATCGGCGGAGACGATGGCCGCGCAGCTGCCTCTAAAAATGTAGCTGAGAGCAAATTGCATGACTCTGGGGCCACCATTGCTGGAGCGATCCGGCCGAACCGCGCGTCACTCAGAGACACGATGGGATTTCCCAGCCGCAAGCTGTCGGTGACGTTAAAGGCCTCGACCCGAATCTCGATCTGCTGTCCCGCGGCAATCGAGAACTGCCGTGAAACCGCCTGGTCCCACTGCCAGAATGTGGGGCCTCTCAAACTGCCCATGCCGACATCCCCGAACGCGCCGACGTTTGGCAGCGCATATGCGGTGGGATTCGTCCAGGCCACGCAAGGCGCGGGCGAGCAGTCCTGCCCACGGTTGGGCGCCTCCGTATTGTCCAGCACCTGATTCGGACGCTGCGGGATTGGCTGCGCTCCGGCCGCCAGGAATCCGTTCAACGCGCGGTCGGAGCCGAGCGTCGGAGTCAGCGGCTGACTCGAATTCGCCCTGAAGACGGTCGCCAGCATCCACCCCGTGCCCAGACGCCGCGCCCAATCACCGGTGAACGTCGGCGTGTTGATCACCAGCGTGACATTCCCGACGTGGCGAACGTCAGAGCCGCGATGGCGGCATTCGACGTACATGGGCCCTCGTCAAGGTTGATGTCGACTGGACCGTTGTTCTGGTACGGTTGATGGATATAGTTGGCGCCTGTGTTCGTGAGCGTCGTGACGGCCAAGCCGCGGCAATCGGACCAGGTGTAGTTCCCCGCCAGATTCACGGATCGTCCGTGCCGCCAGGTCATGTTCAGAGAGCACGCCGTTGTAGCGCTGAGACCCTCCATCATCCAGTTGCGTCATGTGCCCCGAGGTTTGCGGACGCCACGGGATTCTGCAAGTACAGCAGAGCGCCGCTGATTGACGTTCGTCGTGTTCGAGCAAGGCCCCGGCGCGGTGAGGCCATATTGTCCGGCAACACAGTTGCCTGGAATGTACTGGCCTGGGTTCAGTTCTATGGCCGTCCAGGTATTGGAGAGGCGCGTCCCGACATAGGTCGCCGACGCGAAGAGACTCGACGTGATCTGGCGCTGGATGCCGACATTCCACGAGTGCATGTTTCGTCGTGTTCAAGTCGGGAGGAATCGGGAAGAAATTCTGAAATGGAATCTGCGTCGGGAACGTCGAAGTCTGTGGGTCATAGGTGTAGGGAAACGGATTCCCACCCGGAAAGGCGCCGTACGGACTGTCGAGACGCACGCCGCCCATCGCTACGTTCAATCGGAACGGCGTCACGCTCGACGTATTCTCGTGCAGGTCCTGCCGGATGAAGTCGTTGGCGATGGCGCCGCCCATCCGGATCGCCATCTTGCCGTCGCCGGACGGATCCCAGGCTAGACCGGCCCGCGGTTCCACGTTTCCCCATTGCCGTTCCATGCCGGCATTGCCGTTGAACCCCGGGTCGCCGGGATAGCTGAATCCCGCGGGGCGGTCGGAATCACGGTGCTCCGGATACCCTGGTAGTAATCATCGAGGCTGAAGTTATAGACGTCGCCCAGATCGAACTGCATCGGCAGGAATGGATTCCAGCGCAGGCCGTAGTTCACCGTCAGCTTGGCGCCGGCCTGCCACGTGTCCTGCACGTAGAGCGCGAAGAAATTCTGGCTGATGTTCTCGGGATTGGGGCTGCCCTGCCGGAAGAACGTCGTGAAGCCGGTCAAGAAGTCGGCAACGGCCAAACCAGTGAAAACGGGCGCAAACTGATAAAAGCCTCTGGACCACGCGTTCGCGTCCGTGTTGAGATGCGAACGCATGAACTGCCCGCCAAACGAGATCTGATGCGAACCCCTCACCATACGTGATGTCGTCGCTCACTCCGTAGTTGCTGTGCGTGTCAACAAGGTCGGAGATGAAGTTGGAAGGCACTCCCGAGCGAGAATGCACCCGACACCGCCAAAGGAAGAGACTTGTCGACGTAGGTGTAGGCGTTGATCCCGACGTCCTGCGGTCCGAAATACTTCGCGCCCGGATGGTTCGTATCGACCCAATTGCGGAACACACGAAACGAGTTGACCACTTTCGTCGCTCACGACGGTCGTGAAGCCACCCGTCAACGACTGCGCCAGGTCATCGGTGCCGATCCCGCTCGCCGTCAGGACGTCCTCGGGCGAAAGCTCGTGCGAGGACGATCGTGTTGATGCCGGTGACGCAAGGTAGCGCGCGAAGAGGCTGTTCTTGGTGTTCAGCTGATAATCGATTCTCACGCCGGAACCTGGGCCTGGTTTTCGTGCAGGATGTTTCCGGTGAAGACCGAACCCGCACGGATCGCTGGACTGCGGAAGCCGTGACGAGATGTTCTGCGCCGCCGGGCTCAGTGGCAGGAGGAGCCGGCCGTTGGCCACGATATTCGGTCCGAGCACTCCCCGGCCGAGACCTCGCAGCGCCCGGACAGTTGTTGGCGATGTAGGCAGAGAAATCGCCGGTTCTCATGGCCGCAGTCGGCACGAATGCCTGCACCGGTAGCGGAGATTGCCGGGTAGTGGTCCCTTGATATCCTCCGAAGAAGAAGAGCTTGTTCGTAAGGATGGGCCCTCCGATGACGCCTCCGAATTGATTCCGCTTCAGCCCGTCCTTGTTCGGCTGAAACGGATCCTGTCCGTTGAGGCCGAGTCTCGGACAAACCAGAACGAGATCTCCTCGTAGCCTGATTCGTCCCGGACTTGGTCACGGCATTGACCGATGCGCCCGCATGGCCGCCGGCCGACGCCTCTTGACCGCCCGTGACCACTCGGAATTCCTGAAGAGTGTCGGGGAAGGGCAGTGGCATGCCCGGTGCCGGTGTAGACGTCCAGATGCGACGCTCCATCGAGGTTATGCTGAATGCTGTAGCTGGTTGAACCGGCCACGGAAATATTCACGCCGGTGTTCATGGTGTACGCCGGTGCCGTTCCAGTCTGCACGGCGAGGCCGGACAGCGTGATCAAATCCGTAGACTGTCGCGCGTTGAGCGGCAGCTCCGATGTCGCCGCCATGACGGTGCTGACCCCGATGCTGCGTGTCTCGACCTGTGGCACCTGCCCCTGCACGGTCACAGTCTCGGCTAACTGCCCGACCTGCATCGTCACGTTCATAACCGGGTTGCTGTTGACTTGCAGGACAATTCCGTCTGCACAGACGTGCGAAAACCCTGTAAGGTCGCTTCCAGGTTGTACGGACCGAGCGGCAAGCTCGCCACCACATACAATCCCTCAGCGTCGGTCACCGTGGTCCTGGAGAATCCTGTCTCGGTTTGGGTCGCCGTGACGGTTACGCCCGGCAAGACAGCGCCGCTCGAATCTCTCACCGTGCCGCTGATCTGAGCGGTCGCTTGCGCGGCGCAGGGAATAACACTGACGGCGAGCCAGGTGGCGGCCAGAGTTCCCCGACGAGGCACGAACTAGGGTTCCTCGCATCAGGCCTCCTCGATGCCCTGTCGCCTGCTCGGGTCAGGTGAGCACGCTTAAGAAGTGACGCGCCTTGCCGTGGACAGGGCGTGCAGCGGCACTATGCGCCTGCGAGAAGAACCTAGGAAATCGTTTGTTTCGATATGACGCATCCGGCGAGACCGATGGCTCAGATCCTGATGAATCGATGACCTCGAGATCGACCTCCAGCGCTTCACGAATCGCTAGTCCAATCGCCAGTTGATCAGAGATGGACTAGCGCGCGAGAGCTACGACGCCTGCGGCAAACCGGAACGCATTCACGCCGCCCTCGTCAGCAAGAATGTGGAGGTAATCCGCGCCGACACGGATGCCGAACGTGTCCGTGAGGCGCAGCTGCATGCCGCCGCCTGCCTGCAGCGCGATGTCCGTGCCGCTCGCCTCGCCGCTGAAGGAGAACCCCGGAGAGCCGGTGACGCTACCTGATGCCGTGACCTTCGCCGAACCATTGATCGCGCCAATCAGAAACTGCCCGAACGGAACCACAGTCGGGTTCGCGCGGCTACTGTAGCGCACGCCACCCATGAACTCGTGCACCCTCAGGTCGACCGAGGCGCTTGCGGCAATCCCGCCAAACGTCGCCGATTCACTAATCGATTTGTAATTGCCGCCCGCCTCGAACACGACGCCAAAGTGGCGGTTCAGATTCCCGGCCAGGTCGATGTGCCCAGCCGGTCGGCAGGGACTGATCGACGTTCCGAACCGGGAGGTCGCCCGTGTCGATGCTCTCCAAATCTGCGGAGACGTTGAGAAACTGATAGCCTCCCGACACCTCGATTCTCGGCGTCTGTGCCGCGACGGGAAGCGCGACGCCCAAAGCGGCCACGGTCAGAGCAGGCTGCGGAGCAAGGCTGCACGGTCCATGTCGTTCCTTTCCTCGAGTTTCGTCGGTCCAGTTCGACCCGAATCTGTAACTCGCTATATCGTCCGTTGCGATCCGCGCGCTTGAACCTCGCGGCCGGGAGCACGTCTCCCTGCACCTAGCTTAGAGTAGGATGCGTCAATGGCAAAGCAGCGGTCCGCTGTCTCCGGCGAGAGAGCCCGTTCGGCCGGCGTCGACTCACAGATTGGACGCGCCTTCATCGGCCTGCGGGAGATGCTCCTCCACGGCGAGCTCGGTCGTGGCGAGCGTATCTCCGAGCTCTCGTTGGTGGCGCGTCTCGGCAGCTTCGCGGAACGCCCATCCGCCTGGCCCTCGAACGGCTCGCCCACATCGGCCTGCTCGACGTCCTGCCCTCGGGCGGCTTTACCGTGCGCGGCTTCACGCTGGCGGAAGCGCTCGACGCGATCGAGCTGCGCGGCGTTCTCGAGGGCATGGCCGCACGATTCGCCGCCGAGCGGCTGCGCGACGAGTCGGGCTGGACGGCTTGCGTCACGCCTGCACGCAGATGGAAGCGCTCGACGGCCTCACGATCGATACGTTCGCGATCTACATGGATCTGAACGAGTCTTTCCACGGCGGCTTCATCGAGCTTGCGAAGAGCGAGATGGTGCGACGCGCACTCGAGCAGGTCAGCTCTGCTCCCTTTCGCCTCGGCCAGCGCGATGGTGTTCCCGACGTCGGTCCTGCCGAGACGCCGACGCGAATCTGATGATCGCGAACGACCACCATCGATCGATCGTGGAGGCCATCGCGCGGCGTCAAGGGGCACGGGCGGAGAGCGTGGCCCGCGAACATGCGTAGCGTGGCGCGCCGGGTACGCTCGGTGTTGCGATGTCGGACACCGACGCTCTGAGCCGCATCCCTGGCGGACCGCTGATTCACCTTTCGTCCCCCTGAAGCTCATTTCTGCATGCAGAGATACAAAGAAGGTATCCAAAATTCAGAATCCGAGTTGCACGAGAACAGCTTTTTTGCTCGAAGAACCGCTTGACATCCGTTTAAGCAACCCGTAACGAAAATCCTGCATGCAAAACTCTGTGTGCGGCATGCGTCCATTTCGCAGCCGCGCCGTTGGAGGCGTAAGTCTGATGCGAATTTTGACGAAGTGTGTTCTCGCTCTCGCTGTCTCGCTGCTTCCCGCAACCGTGTTCGCGCAAGCCACCCTGACGGGCACCGTCAGGGACGCGTCCAGCGCCGTCCTGCCGGGCGTGACCGTCGAGGCTGCGAGCCCGGCGCTCATCGAGAGGACCCGCGCCGTCGTCACCGACGGCTCCGGGCAATATCGAATCATCGATCTGCGACCCGGCACCTATTCGATGACGTTCACGCTCGGTGGCTTCAGTGCCCGTCAAGCGGGACAACATCGAGCTCGCCGGCACACAGGTGGCCACCATCCCGATCGAGATGCGTGTGGGCACAGTCTCTGAAACGATCACCGTGACGGGCGAAACGCCTGTCGTCGACGTGCAGAGCGCGAGACGCCAGGTGGTCCTGACCCCGAGATGATTCAGGCGCTGCCGGCAGCGCGCAGGCCGCAGGAGCGCTGCTCAACGCGACGCCTGGCCTCCAGGTCGATGGGAACGGTCCGGCTCTGTCGCCGACGATGACCTTCTTCAACGCGCGCTCGAGCACGATCAATTCGACGTCGGTGGCCGGCGAAGGCCGCATGACGGTCAACGGCTTTACCGTGGCGGCCGCCCGCAGCGGCGGCGTGTCGTCTTACGTCTACGACACCCCCAACGCGGAAGAAGCCGCCGTCGTCGTTGGCGGCGGCCTCGGTGAGAGCGACATCGGCGGACCCGATGATGAACCTGGTGCCGCGCTCGAGGCGGCAACACCTTCGCCGGGAACGCATTCCTCAACTTTGCGGGCGACTGGTCGAGCGGAGACAACTTGACACCGGAGCTCAAGGCGTTGAACCCGAACCTCAGCTCAGGTGCCAGGCGTCAAGCAGGCATTCGACGGCAGCGGCGCGTGCGGCGGCCCGATCAAGCGAGACCGCCTGTGGTTCTACGGCAGCTACCGCTCGCCTCGACACGCAAACTGCGGTGGAAGGGATCAATGCCAACGCCAAGCACCGGCAACCCTGCGCGCTGGGATTGGCTCGGGTCGCCGACCGATGCGCGCCTCGTGCAGGACCGGCAGATGATCATCGGCCGTCTCGACCGGCCAGCTCGGCCAGAACCGCCTCCGCTTCAATTCCGAGTACCAGCATCGCTGCGAGGGGACGCCGCTCAACGTCGGGACCGAGCGGCTGCCACAACCGCGGCGAGGACTGGATCGGTCTCGGCAACAACAGTGCCGCCCACGCAGCGTCGCCGGAAGCGACGCTCGACGGCGGCTCGCGGCTACTTCGACGTGCCGTTCTATCTCAACCAGGGCAGCTGGACGATGACGCCGACCAGCAAGCTGCTGATCGAGGCCGGCTACACGGCGTTCCGCTACAACCCGATCTTCGGCGCATCCGCCGCCGGACGGCATCACCAACCTGATTCCGGTGCACAGAGCAGTCGAACGCCATCAACCCCGCCACCGGGCTGCGGTATGCGCCGGTGCGAACTACGTCTACCGGGGTATCCAGCAATGCGGATGGGCGGTCGGCAAGACCGACGGCTGGCAGGCAGCGGCGTCCTACGTGACCGGCGCGCACAGCGTGAGGTTCGGCTACCAGGGCAACCGGCTGGACCAGCTCGATCAGACGATCGCGAACGATACGCAGGATTTCCTATCGCTTCAACCAGGGCGTGCCGAATGCCGTCAGTTACTGGCTACCCGACATGGGGCGTCGAACGATCACGAGCCTGCACGGCGTGTTTTCCAGGACACCTGGACGTGGGACCGCCTGACGCTGCAGGGTGCACTGCGCTACGACCGGGCGTCGAGCTACGCGCCCGTCGAGGGTAACGGGACCACGAAGACCTCGTTCCTGGCGCCGACGCCGATCACGATTCAGGAGACGGCCGGCGTCAATGCCTACAACGACATCACTCCGCGCGTCGGCGTGGCCTACGACGTCTTCGGCAACGGCAAGACGGCGCTCAAGCTCAACTGGGGCAGGTATCTCGCCTACGCCGCCAACGATCCGCCGTACCTCGACGAACCCGGGCTTCACGATCATTCGCGACGTGCAGAACCGCGGCTGGAACGCCACCACGGCGACCGGCGGCAACGGCGACCTCGTGGTGAACTGCGATTTGACGAACCCCGCGGCGAACGGCGAATGCGCAGCCGCGACGGGCCCCGCTGTCAACTTCGGCAAAGCCGGCTTGGCGACGCAGGTCGATCCCGGCGTCCTCAGTGGCTGGGGCGTGCGGCCGGGCGACGACCAGTGCACCGTGACGCTGCAACAGCAACTGGTGCCGCGCTGGTCGGCGGACTTCAGCTACACCCACCGCTCTTTCCACGGTTTCTTCGTCACCGACGACCTGAGTCGGCGCACCGGCGGCGTGGCGTCCTACTACAACACCTATACGCTGACGGCGCCGGTGGATCCGCGGCTGCCGGACGGCGGCGGCTACCCGATCACTGCGTACGTCCCGACCAACGCAGCGAACGCCGTGCCGCAGCAGCTCTACATGACGCGTGAATCCGACTTCGGGCCGGAGCGCTCGAGCACCTGGGATGGCTACGAAATCGCGCGTGAACGCGCGGCTTCGAAGCAGCCTCACCATGCAGATCGGGATGGGAGCGGCCGCGGCAAGGTCGATACCTGCGCGACGGCGACGCAATGCTAACAACGTCATAGTGGGGCTCGTTAACGTCACAAACGGCCCCGATCCGCGCGGGTGCCACAACGTCGAGCCGTGGCAGACGGGCGTGCGCGGGTCGGCAAGCTACACGATCCCGAAGATCGACGTGCTCGTCAGCGGCGTCGTTCGCTCCCAGCCCGAAGCGCTGCTGGCTGGGACGGCGAACACCACCGCGCAGTGGCAGGTGCCGAACTCGGTGATCATCCACGGCCCTCGGGTCATCAGCCGTCGTTGCTTGACTGCTACGGGAAACACGGTAGTCCCGATCGGCCACAACGATCAGCGCATCTATTCGGGTGAACGCCGGACGCAGATCGACATGCGCGTCGCCAAGGTCGTCCGCTTCGGCCCCACCGCGCGCGTCGACGTGGGCGTCGACCTGAACAACCTGTTGAACACCAACTACGCGACGCAGTTCAGCTCGACGTATATCTACAACACCGACAATACGCCGCGCCCGAGCGGCTGGGGCACGCCCACCGGCATCTACAACCCGCGGTTCGTGCGCCTGAACTTCACGGTGAACTTCTAATTGCCAACCAGGGGACTCGCGTCCCCGGACCCCTTCGCGTCACTCGCGGGGACCCCGTCAGCCCATCGTTCGGCGGGGCCAGGAACAGCCCTTCCCTCTCCTTCAGTCCTGCACTCAGGCCGCCCTGAAAAACGACAAGAACCGCCGAGCACGCTGAGCACGCGAAAGTCGTTCTTAAGGGTTGCTCGGCGAGAACGATCGGCTGCTTCAGCCGGGTCGTCCACAGGTGTGACGAGCCGTCGGCCCAGCGCGCCAGTTGAAAGGCTCGGCGCAGCGTCAGTCCCTCTCGCGGCACTTCTTCATCGTGAATGAGGAGAGGCCCGTGCTCTTCAACAACATGGGGACGGACCACCGTATGCGCGTCAGGTAGTCACCCTCAAGGTTTGTTGAAAGCCGAGAGGTGACGGCTGAAACTGATGAATAGATGACAGCCCCACGCGGCGTCGCTCGCTCAATTGACCCACCGCTGATCTTGTGTTGTTATTCGAAGCCGAATCCGCTGGCTAGCCGACAGAGCTCCGGACCACGCGGGTAAGCCGCTGAGTGTTCTCGTCAAACGGCATTACGTCGAGGGGCCGTTCCTTCCCCTCGCGTAGCGAACGGAAAATTAAGAAGGCTGGTTACGCGTGCGTAAGCTCTGGAGCTTTGAGACTGATTCATCGCTGGTCACTCTGGCGGCCGGCATGTCCGATGGTGGCAGGGGCGCAAGCGACGCATCCCCAATCTGAGGGGTCGGGGCGACAGTCGCTGCCAATCCCGACGACGCGGCGGCTGGCGATAGCGAGGCCGAGAAGTCGGACAGCGCCGCCCGCAGCAGACCGCGCAGGCGCAGGCGACTCCGCCGCAGACCGGTCAGGCTCCGTCGCGGGAGGCGGCCATCGAGCAGGAACAGGCCGCTAAGTCGCCTGTGCTGAAGCCTATGCCCAGTCGAACGCGGGTGAGCGATGGGCTCCAGAAGGCACAGGACGTCCTGGTCAACGGCGGGCTGCACTGGCACCCGTTTCTTCGAGAATGCGTATTCGGGTGGCGGCTTCACATTGGGCGCGGGTTACGTGCATCCCATGGGCTGCATAACCGGATCGATGCACGCGGCAGCTGGACGTTCTTGGGCTACAAGCGAGCCGAGGTTGAGTTCACCGCCCCCGTCTGTTCCACCGCCGCGGTTCGCTGTCTGCCCTGGGTGGTTGGCGCGAGGCGACACAGGTCGGCTTCTATGGCCTGGGCCCGGACACGTCGATCGACGATGCGACGAACTACGGCTTCCAACAGCCGTACTGTCGGGCCTCCTCGAGTTCCGGCCGACCCGCCGGTTTCTGATGCTGGCGGAGGCCTGGAGTTTCCCGATGGTTGCAGCGTCCCGGGAAGGGAACCGACCCATCGGTCGAGACCGTCTACACGCCAGCGACGCTGCCGGGACTCGGCGCCTCGGCCACCTATCTCTGCAGTCAGGGCACCGTAGGGTTCGACTGGCGCACCTCTCCCGGCTACTCGCGACGGGGCGGCTATTACGGCGTCACGTTCCACGACTACGCGGACCGCGACGATGCCTTCGGTTTCCGCCAGATCGACTACGAAGCGATCCAGCACTTTCCGATCTTGCGCGAAACCTGGGCCGATTTCGCTCCGCGGCCGCGTGCAGACCGCGTTCGACAAGGACGGTCAGCAGATTCCGTTCTTCATGATGCCGGCGGTGGGCGGCGGATCGACGACCTGCGCGGCTTCAGCAGCTGGCGCTTCCGCGATCTGAACAGCCTGCTGCTCAGGCCGAGTGGCGGATCATGGTCAATCGCTTCCTTGATACCGCGGTGTTCTACGACACCGGCAAGGTCGCCGCGAGCCGCTCGGACATCGATTTCGACGGACTGAGGCACGACATCGGATTCGGCGTCCGCTTTCACGGGCTCATCGACTACGCCACTTCGCGTTGAACTGGCCAAAGAGCAACTGAAGGATTGCATCTGGTCTTCTCGTCGTCTGCCGCGTTCTGAGGCTGTCGCGCATGTCTAAATCATTGCTCCTCTCGCGCACTCGCCCCAATGCCGCGTCCGGGTTCTCGTCCTCGTGGCCGCCGTGCTCGGCCTGTTATCCGGCGGTGTCTCGACGCAGGGTCCGCGCTTCTATTCGGACGATCCGATCGCCCGCGAGCCGAGGTCGCAGGATGCCTCGAAGGTTTCCGCCTACCAGCGGCCGGACTTCTACGAGATGTTCTACTAACCTGTTCGTCACGGCACGGTTACAAGCCGACGCGGCCTCCGTGCGCAAGAACATCAACACCATCGACGAGGTGCCGGATTCGAGCTGGTTCACCAACCGGATCGGCGCCGACCGCTGTTACCGCCGAGCGAGATTACGCGCGGCGCGATTGTCGGACGCGCCTCCCGACCCGTCGTAGTTGGGTGGTGATCCGTGAAAAAGACATCCGGCGTGCATCCCGGCTTCACCGCGCGCGACGCGAAGGGCGACACGTGGTTCCTCGAGTTCGATCCGTCCGTACTTCGCGGAGGAGCCACCGCGGCGGTCGCAGTTGCCACGAAGATCTTCTGGGCGCTCGGCTACAACCAGGTCGGAGTCGTTACTCGACCACGCTTCGATCCGAAGCGCGTCGACGATCGATCCGAAGGCCACGCTGCGCCGGCCCTACCGGCGCCCGGACACCGTTCGCGCAGGACGATATCAATGAGGTCCTCGAGCGAGTGGCGAAGAATCCAGCAATACGTAACCT
>ERZ1370068.1089-contig-10996_pt1 | contig 41415 bp, 54 predicted proteins | sample MGYA00561227_ERZ1370068 | MGnify/ENA primary metagenome ERZ1370068 (study PRJEB38410, sample SAMEA6850437) | metagenome | study: Metagenomic assessment of the ecological functions of the soil: analysis of the soil microbiota associated with the... | reverse complement strand
TTGTACTTCGTTCCAGTTACGTATTGCTGAACGTGCCGCCATGCCATACCTGGCGTCATGCCCCAGGCGGTCTCTCGAGGCGCCGCGCGCTCGCCCGGCGTCTGCGTCGACGATCACCTGGCCGAACCACGTCGCTCCGGTATGGCGTCGAGGAGCGGCCTCGCTGGCGCAGTGCCGGCCGCAGCACCTCGACTTTGCGGCCGAGCTCCGGCGAACTCACCGGGCAGTTCCACATGTCGGCGTGGCGCGCGGCCAGCCTGGAGCAACGCAGCTTCTCACCGCCGCCCGCCGATGGGATCGGCAGGTGCGGCCACTACCGGCCGCCTGGCTCGCCACCACGCCTCGCGCAGCCGGCAGAACCGTCCGTCGAACGACGGCCGGTCGGTCGTCAGAGCAGCTTCTGGATGCAGGAGCGCCTCGTCGAGCTGGGCCAGTCGCGTCGGGACGCCCGGGAGTATATCCGTACCGTATCGGCCTCCTCGGCGAACCAGCCAGGCCGAGGCCGTGGATCGAGCGGCCGTTCGACAGCACGTCGACGGTTGCCGCTTGCTTCGCGAGCGCCAGGTTCCGGTAGCCGTTGCAGGTGACGAGGATGCCGATCCGCACGCGCTGCGTCTCGCGTGCGGGGGCGGCGCGGGCAGCGTCCAGGCCTCCATGTGGTTCGAGGCGCGGCCGCTTTCCAGTAGAAGTGGTCGTCGAGCCACACTGGAGCGAAGCCCAGCTCGGCCCCAGCGCCAGTGTGCGGCGAGGGCGTCGAGGCCCCGACGCCCTCCTGCGGTGTCACGGATACACGAAGTGCACCCGATCGGCCATTGCGGCGTGCGTAGCGGAGCTGGGGCGCCGACGCGAGGCATTTCCCGGCAACATCAGTTGCCACCGCGGGCAGCCGACACGCCATGCGCTCCGGAATACACAAGACACTCTGAATCATGGAGAAAATGCCGTGGCTCGCGGGTTGCTCAGGCCTCACTTTGCGGCCCGACGCCGCCAGGAAGGAAGGAGAAGGCCTCATCTGATGAATCGTTCGCACATCCATCGGCCTGCTGACGGCGTGCTCGCTGCTCCTGAGTGCAGCGGCGCAGCTCGCAGACCCGCCTCCGTTGGCATCGGCATCGGTGCCCCGGCGCGCAGGTGAGCTGCCTTCGACGTCGGCGTTCTATCGCGGAGCCCTGCGCCCGACGTCGAGGTCCGGGAGGCGCGAGCATCCCGAGAAGGGCCAGAAGAGCAATTACCTGGTCTCGTCAGGGCCAGGCCGTGTCCCCGAACAAAGGCGGGTTCTTCGGAAGCGCGTCTGGGTCGGGCCGTGGTGGCCCCGCCGGTCCGCCGCCGTCTGGTACCCCTACCTCGGATACCTGCGCGACCCGCAGCACATCCAACGGCCGCTCATCGTCGAGCTGGTCTACAAACCGACCAGGCGGTCGTCGCCCGGGACCGGGTCGTGCTGTTCGATGGCCGCTTCGACGCCCAGCTGAACCCGACGCACGGTTGTATTGAACACAAATGAAACTTATGAAACGCGCACTCTGGGATGAACCGCGGTGATCAGGTGATGGCAAAGAGACGAAGCCGAGCGCCGGCGTGACAAGGCGTGCATCCCGGGCTCGACAGCGTGGGACGTCGCTTCACGCCTGACCTGGGCGTGCCGCGGAAGTGTTCGCCCAGGCCGAGGCGCGCTACGTCACGTACCAGGAGGTCCAGCAGAGCCAGGCATCGCCGGCCCCACCGGCCTCCCCGGGCCCATCGTCGCCGGCGGGTTCCTGCGGCCTACCTCACCGCCGCCGAATGCGTGCAGGAGCAGCCTCACCCTCGGGAGCTTCGAGGTCTGCGTCGACCGCATCGAGGCGGAGATCACCGATCTCTCTACCGCCGGCATCACCGACGTCAATCTTTCTCAGCCACGGCCCGGGGATCGCGAACGCTGCTCCACCATCGACGACGTAAGCTGGGCCGACGTCGGCGCTCGGGAGCATCGACGGCCGGGTCGAGGGCCGGAACTGCGCTGACGTGTTCATCCGCTGGTCGTGCCAGCCCGGCGGGATGCTCCCACGGGCTGCTGCCGCTGCCGAAGGCGCGCCTCAGCGACGACGAGCTGCTGGCGACGGACGCCCGCGAGGCCCGGGCCACCTGCCCGAACCTCCCGGCGAACGCGGCGGCGGCGCGTCCGCACGACGACGACCGGCGCGCACGGCGGTAAGGATCGCTCGTCGTTCGATCCCAGCTCCGCGCACTTCGACTGCGTCGCCTCCGTCACCGAGCGCTGCTCCAGGTCGACCCGGCACGCACGGGCATCGCCTTCAAGCTCTGATGCGGCGCGCACCCAGGGCCAGGAACCGTCGGCACCTGCGCCCAGGGGTTCGCCAACGACAAGGTGGGCGAGTCTCGCTCAGACCCCCTCTATCCGAGCATCGAGCGCGCCATCGAGGACTGCTCTGGGACCAGAGCGCGCCGGCGACCCAGCAGGCGCGCGCGCTGACGGCGCTGCTCCAGCCACTCCAGGTGGGCGCGCCGAGCCGACCGGAGCCACGAGCTCGACCTCGAGCTACATCGTCGCTCGACGCGCTCCGGGACCGCGGACTTCAGCGCGGCGCCGACGCCGCCGTACGATGGGCTGGTCGGCGTGCTGCGCACGAACGCCAAGGTCCGGCCCGGCTTCGGCGATAAGCGTCCAGCCGCCCACCACCTGGGTCTACTCTCGCCGCCGGGCACCGACGTCATCGAGCAGGATCCGTCTGACTCGCGCGGCTACGCCGTGTCGACCAGAGCGGGCCTCGACTACTTCCGCAGCAACGACTGGCGACATCGCCGTCGGCCCCACCACGGGCATAAAGTCTGAACCAGGCGCTGCTGAGTCGCTCCAGCCATGGAGTGGGATGCGCTTCCGAGTGACGCCGACCTGGGCAGATCTCGGCGTCCTGCCCCCGTGCCGGGTCGTGGCAGCCGGACGAAGCCGGCCACTCCTCGCCAGCATCCTGCTCGCCCCGATCATCGATCCCGCCCTGGCGACGCTTTCGGCAAACGCTGGAAGCTCACCGTGATCGCGTGCCAGCCGGACGCTGCTGCCGTTCTACCTGGGTTCCGCCCGATCCGTTCACCCTGGGTGGGCCGCCGTTCCAGAGCGGACGCGCCCCGCTCACTCATCCAGCTGAGTCAGTTCATGATCGACTTCTACAGCGACGACACGGCTCAACCCGCACCCGATCAGCTGGCGGTCGATTTCCGCACGACGACGCGTTCGCCTTCGAGCCGGCGCGCCAGCCTGCGTCCCGACGCTCCTGGGAACGCGGAGTGGGTGACCAGCCTCGAGTGGAACGTCCGGGCTGTGACCACTTCCCGATGACACAGCGCGGCCGAACTTCCCGACGTGTGGCGGCGACCTCGTGGTAAGCTGGCGACGTCTTCGTCTCCCCATCCTGCCGGGACAACATGCTCGGCGCATGATGGCCGGACGTCCGGCGCCACTGCGCTTCAGCACGCCGCCGGCGCCGCGCGCGCGGTGCGCGACATGAAGTCTCCGACACCTACGTCGGCGCAACCAGCGCGTCATCCTCTACGGGCATCTCCATAGCCGCCGCGCCGCCACGCGTTGGGCAACAGGAGGATTCAGCGATGAAACACACACTCGTGCTGCGCGCCACGCACGACTGCCGTCACGCTACTCGCGCGACTGGCCTGCCGGCCCCACGCCGCTCTCGCCCGCGATGTGCCCGGCGGGAAGCCCTGCGTTCACGTACGCCATCCCGAACATGCGTCCGCCGATCGCCGGCAGACATCCCGATGCAGCGCCACGCCATCGACCTGGCGACCTGCCGGACGCGCGGTGCACGGCGATGATTCGCCCGCCGTCATGTACGTGACCGGCCGGCGACGCGCCGGCGTCACGCGGACAATCCGGATCGTCGCGCCGACGACGAAGTGGCTGGTCTTCTTCGCGACGGCGGCGGTGAAACGCTTGCACTCGCGGCAGGGCGAGTGCCTCTGGACCCGCTGGTGCGGCGGCGGCGGCAGGATTGCGCCCGCCGTCTTCGACCGCGCCGGCAAGATGAGCTCGGTCGGGGCGATCCCGGCGATGCGCTCGCCCGGCGGCATCCTCAAAGGTGCCCGCACCAGCCGGACAGGAGGACTTCGAGCATGTGCAACCGGGTTACTGCGGGCACGCGCTGCGGCTCCGACACCGGCATGGGCACCGGGGCGACAGGGTGAGCTCGGCACCGCGCCCGTGAATCAGCCCCGCCGGTGGCGTCCGTGACCTGCGACATCGCGTTCAGGGCGAGAGGGCGATCGTTGAACGCCGTGATCGACCGCTGCATCAAGGGGCACCGCCACGCGATCCGAGGCGTGGGCTTCTACGACACCTGCCTGCCCGGCCGCCTGCACGACGCGACCGAGATCTGATCGGCGGCGAGTCGGCCCGCGCCAGCATCGTGCGCACCACCTCGACCGGCTGCGCGACCCGGCACGTGACCGAGATGCCCCACGGCGTCGTCATCGTGCGCGGCGTGCTTTCGGCGCCGGCTTCACCCGCACAAGACCGATCCGACCATCACCTGGCCGCCGACGACGCCGACCAGCTACGCCGGAACCACCTGCAGCTCAGCCTCACCGAGCCGATCGTGCGCGGGTTCTGCGGCGGCGCGGACGATTCCGGCGCTCGACCGGTCGATGCCTCGGGCCCGCCTGGACGGCGGACCACGGCCTCGTCGGGAGCCACCCGCAGGTCTGCTACGACACGACCTGCACCCAGCTGAACCATCATCGACGCCGGTGTGGCTGCCCGCATGGACATCGGCGACCCGCATCGGCCAGCAGCGTGCATTACGTGCTCTTCTGGCTCTACTCGCCGAAGGACGACTACTGGACTCGCGCAGTACGACCAGCTCCAGACCTTGCTTCGCCACCTTCGGACCGGCGGGCGGCGGCCTCGAGGCGCCGGACGGGAGCCGGGGTGCAGGGTCCAGTGTCTACCGCCACGTCGCGATCCAGACCAACGACGGCTTCTTCCGCCCCTGCAGCGTCGAAGCAATCCGGGGCTGGATCGGGCTTCCGTTACCACGACCTGCTGGTCAACTGGCTGGCGAATCCGCCGGCGCAGGCTGCAGAGACACGCTGCAGATCCCAGGACGACCTCACGCCGGGATCGGCAGCTACACATGGTCCTTCTGCCCGTGATCGAAGCCTGCTGCCCGTGTGACGGGCAATCTGCCCCGCGTGAGCGGCGGCCTTCGGCCCGATCGGGCGCGAAGACCCGTTCAAGCTCGCGCGGGCGCGGCTTCGGCTGGCTCTGACCGCGGCGCGCCCACGTCGCGGGGTTGACTCGCGTCGCACGCCCGCAGAGATCACCGGGCTATGCCGACACATCCGGATCGCGCTTCGGGATCCAGGCCGGTCAGCAGAACGTCGACTGGGCCGGCACGTAAGCTCGACCTGTGGCGGAAAGCCGACGGCTGGAAGGCTACGACTCGCTCTGGAACTTCGATCGCTTCTACGCCATCTTCCTGCCGCGAGCTGCCGTGTCTCGAGGGCTGGACGACGCTGGCGGCGCTGGCGCAGGCGACCAAGCGGGCACGCATCGGCACGATGGTGACGGGGAACACGATACCGTCACCCGTGCGTCACTGGCGAATGGCGGCCACGCTCGATCACGTGAGCGGCGGGCGCTGAACCTCGGGATCGGCGCCAGCTGGTTCGAGCTCGAGGCAGAGCTTCGGGATCGACTTCAAGACCGTGCGCGGGCGCCTCGAGCGCTCGACGAGCGTACCGCATCATCCGCGGCATGATGACCGAGGAGCGCGCGACGGTGCGCGGCAAGCACTACCGGTGACCGGCGCGATGGGGAACCCGAAGCCGCTCCAGAAGCCGCACCCGCCGATCATGATCGGTGGCACCGGCAACGCGTGCTCCTCCGGCTCGTCGCGTCACGCCGACATGTGGAACGCGAGCGCGGGCGCCGAGCATGCGGGAAGCTGATCGAGATCATCCGCCGGCACGGCGACGCCGAAACGCCGCGACACCGACCATCGGGAAGACCGTGATGATCCCGCTCTGCTGCGCGCGTCGGCGGATCGCGAGGCGTACGTCAGGAGCACGATGGCGGCGCTGCGGCAGAGCGCCCGAGGAGGTGCGGCGGCAGATCATCATCGGCGACAAGCAGGAGATGCCTCGGCACGATCGACCGCTTCGTGCGGGCGGGCGTGACGCACTTCATCTTCATGCTGTTCGCGCCGATCATGGTCGACGAGATCAGGCGTTCGCCGAGAGGTCATCCCCGCGCTGCGCGGTGGAACGCGGCCGCGGCGTCACCGAGCGATCCGCGAGGCCCGGCGCGAGGCGGGTCAAGCGGCGGACTGGGCCCGGACGACCACGGAACGGCTGATTGCCGTACCGGTCCACGTGCACGACCTCGCCGACCGGCCGCCGCGTGGTCGGGCCGTAGCGTCCCGCGCGGCCACCAGGCGGGATCACCGCGCACGGTGGTGACCGTCAGGGCCGAGCGCGCGACGCGCCAGCCACGTGCTCAGAGCGGCAGCGTGATGAGCGCCGCCCCCGGCGGCGCGAGCCGCCAGCAGCAGGTTCTGGACGGATGGGTAGATCGAGCCGTACAGGCTCGACACCGCGACCCGCGGCAGCAACGGATCATCCCGCGCAGGCACTGCGCCACGTCACCGGGATGTCGGCGAAGTGATCGACTTGCCGCTGGACCGCGTCCATGATGCGCATCATCGCCGGGTCGCTGCGATAGAGACGCCGTCCGACCCCGCCGTAGAGGCCCCAGGCACGCCAGGTTCAAAGGTCCCGCGGCGCGCCAGCTTCGGCGGGGTCGCGACCACGACGAACTCCCAGCTCCGGGCGTTGCTGCCGGTAGGGGCCTTCAGCGCCAGCTCGACCAGGCAGCAGGACGAGCGCGTCATCGACCGGATCCGGGCTTCAGCCGGCGGATCGCCCGCTGGGTCCGCATTGCCTCCTCGAGCGACATCGACAGCTCCATGGCGCAATGAAAAGCTTGCGCGGGGCCGTGACGGCCAGCGGGATACCGCCGAGGGTTGACAACCGAGCCCCTGCTGGGAAACTGCTTGCACATGCCCGTCCCGCGCAGCCGTCGTTTCGCGCGCGAGCTCTGGGACTTCCTGCGCGTCCGGAAGAGTGGTGGCTCGGGCCGATCGTGCTCGGTGCTGGTGCTGTTCGGCGCGCTGGTGGTGTTCACGCGCAGGGCTCCGCGGTTGCCCGTTCATCTACACGATCTTCTGATGCGCACCCCCAGTAACGCGGCCGTCGCGTGCGCTCCGGAAGTTCGGGCTCACGGTGGGCGGCGTCTTCCTGCTGCTCGGCTGCGTGAGCTGGCTGGCGCGGGCACGCAGCTCGCGCCGCGCATCATGTGGGACCGTGGGCGTGCCGCTGGTCGTGCCGGGCTGGTCGCGCCCGCGCATCGCTCGGGCCCGTCGAGCGGGCGCTGGATGGCGATTGGCCGAGGTGCTCGGCCGCGTCAACACCCGCATCATCCTGACGACGCTCTGCTCATCGTGATCTTCACGCCCGTCGGCATCGTCCGCCGCTGGCGTGGGCGACCCGCTCGATCGCGGCATGCGCGACGGCTCGGCCGTCGGAACTGGGTCGAGCGTCCAGCGTCAGCCCGTCGATCCGGCGCGCTACCGCCACCAGTTCTGATGGCGACGATCCTCGGTACTCTCGGCGTACTACCACGACTCCGCCGCCTGCCTGGTGCGCGACGGCGAGATCGTCGCGGCCGCCCAGGAGGAGCGCTTCACGCGCAAGAAGCCACGACTCGAGCTTTCCCGCGAACGCCGTCGCGTACTGTCTCGCGAAGGCGGGCATCGCGCTCGGCGACCTCGAGTACGTCGGCTTCTACGACAAGCCGCTCCTCAAGTTCGAGCGCCTGATCGAGCAGTACCTCGGCGTCGCGCCGCAGCGGACTCAAGTCAGTTCTGATCGGCCATGCCCGTCTGGCTCCGAGGACAAGCTCTTCACGCGGAGCATGATCCTCCGACCAGCTCGACGGCATTCGAGGGCGAGGTGCTCTTCGCCGAGCACCACGAGTCGCACGCCGCGAGCGCGTTCTACCCGTCGCCGTTCGTCGAGGCGGCGGTGCCTCACGATGGACGGCGTCGGCGAGTGGGCGACGTCGTCGTGGCGGCGTCGGGCGCGGCAAGGACTGCGAGCTGCTCGCGGAGATCCACTACCCGCACTCGCTCGGCATGCTCTACTCGGCCTTCACCTACTACACCGGCTTCAAGGTGAACTCCGGCGAGTACAAGGTGATGGGGCTCGCGCCGTACGGCGAGCCTCGCTACGTCGAGCGTCATCTTCGACAAGGTCGTCGAGCTGCAAGCGACGACGGCTCCTTCAAGCTCGACATGCGGTACTTCAACTACCTCGCACGGGCTCACGATGACGGACGGCCCGCGTTCGACGAGGCTGTTCGACGGCCCGCCGCGCAAGCCCGAGTCGCCGCTGACGCAGCGGGAGATGGACCTCGCCGCGTCGATCCAGGTCGTCACCGAGGAGGTCGATGCTCCGCATGGCGCAGCACGTCCACCGCGAGACCGGGATGCGAGAACCTCTGTCTCGCGGGCGGCGTCGCGCTCAACTGCGTCGGCAACGGCCGGCTGCTGCGCGAGGGGCCCGTTCCGCCGCCTCTGGATCCAGCCCGCGGCGGGCGACGCCGGCGGCGCGCGTCGGCGTCGCGCTCGCGATCCACCACAAGGTCGCTCGGCAACGACGCGGCGCGTCCATCCGAAGGCGACGGCATGCGCGGCTCGTATCTCGGCCCCGCCGTTCGACGACGACGACGATCGAGCACGTTCCTGCGCGTCGCGTCGGCGCGGTCGTACGAACGCTGCTCGACGCGACGAGCTGCTCGTCGACCGCAGCCGCCATGCTCCTCGCCGACGAGAAGGTCGTCGGCTGGCACCAGGGCCGCATGGAGTTCGGCCCGCGCGCGCTCGGCGGCCGCAGCATCCTCGGCGATCCGCGCTCGACGAAGATGCAGTCGGTCATGAACCTGAAGATCAAGTACCGCGAGAGCTTCCGGCCGTTCGCGCCGTCGGTGCTGCCGCGAGCACCTGCACGAGTGGTTCGAGCTCGACGTCGACTCGCCCTACATGCTGCTGGTCGCGCCGGTGCGCAGCCGAGCACCGCATCGCGATGACGCCCGAGCAGGAGACGCTCTTCGGCATCGAGAAGCTCAACGTGCCGCGCTCGACGATCCCGGCCGTCACGCACGTCGACTACTCGGCGCGCATCCAGACCGTGCACCGCGAAACGAACCCGCGCTACCACGCGCTCATCTCGCGCGCTTCCACGCGCTCACCGGCTGCCCGGTCGTCGTCAACACGAGCTTCAACGTGCGTGGCGAGCCGATCGTCTGCACGCCGCGAGGACGCCGTGGCTCTGCTTCATGCGCACGGAGATGGATCGCGCTCGTGATCGGCTCGTTCGTGCTCTGAAAGGCGCAGCAGCCGGCGCTCGGCGACGACGTCGACTGGAAGACCCAGTACGAGCTTGATTGAGACGCGAGGGGACTCGGTCCCCTCGCCCCGTCGGAGGCAAAGCCCGACGGGGGCCACTCCCGGCTCGCATGGCGCTCGGCCGCGCGCTCCGCGCGCGCGGAGGCGAATCGAGCTGTGGACCGCCATGCTGGACGCGCGACCCGCGCCCCGGCTAAAGATTCGGGCCCATGTCAGTCGATCTGCGCAAATCGGTCGCCGTCGTCGGGGTCAGGCTGCACCCGGTTCAGGGGAGCTTTACGAGCAGAGCGCCGAGGACCTCCTGTGCGACGCCGTGGACGAGGCGCTCACCGATGCCGGCTGCCCGCGCGAGCGCATCGAGGCCGCCTGGGTCGGCACGGTGATGTCCACCTTCGGCGGCGACGCCCTGGCGGACGCGCTCAAGCTGTTCGGGCGACCCGATGACCCGGGTGCAGAACTACTGCGCCTCGGGGATGGACGCCTTCCGGAACGCCTGCCTCGCGGTCGCCTCGGGCGTGCACGACGTCGTGCTCGCCGTCGGCTTCGAGAAGATGCGCGACGGCGGCTACCGACCGCCCGAACCGCAGCCACCCCGTGATCGACTTCGGCGAGCGCGCGCCGCACATCTTCGCGCTCTCCGCCAACCGCTACTTCACGACGCTACGGCGCGTCCGAAAGCACGCTCGCCGCCGTCGCGGTGAAGAATCACCAGCAACGGGCTGAAGAGCGCCAAGGCGCATCTCCGGATGCCGAGATGAACGAGGCGACGGTGCTGAAGGCGCCGCTCATCTACAGCCCGCTCGGGCTCTTCGATTGCTGCCCGACGACGGACGGCGCCGCCGCCGTCGTGGTCTGCCGCGCCGATCTCGCGAAGAGCTTCGCCGGATCAGCCGGTGTGGCAGATGGGCATCGGCCTCGCGGTGGTCTCCGGCCAGCCGTACTACAAGCCGAGCTTCGGCTACGTCGGCTTCCAGGCCACGGTGCGCGCGTCGCGAGCAGGCGTACGGCGCAGGCCGGGATCGGCCGCAGGACGTCGACTTCGCCGAGGTGCACGACTGCTTCACGATCACCGAGATCCTCGAACTACGAGGACCTCGGCTTCTGCCGCCGCGGCGAGGGCGGGCGCTTCGTCGAGGAGGGTCGGGTCGCTCGGCGGCGAGAAGCCGGTCAACGTCTCGGGCGGCGCTCAAGTCCTACGGCCACCCGTCGGCGCGACCGGCGTGCGCATGATCTACGAGCTCGCCACGCAGCTGCGTGGATCAGGCCGGCGAGCGCCAGGTGCAAGGACGCAGCGCATCGGCCTGGCGCACAACCTCGGCGGTCCTGCGCCGCCGTGTCACGCCGCGTCTCCTCGATCCTCACCAACCAGGGTTGGGCGCACCCGCCCGGCTCGCGGCCGTCGTCTTGTCGCGTGTGCCGTGCGACGAGGGCATGAGGGCCGGATGACCCCCGGCGACCTCGAGCGCGTCTGGCCGCGGTCGGCATGTACGACCCATCCGCAGGTGATGCGGACCAGCAGCCGCGCGCTGCTCGACGAGATGGTGGCACAGGGGCTCTCCTGGTCGACGTGCTGGCCGCCTCACCCCGCCTGGGCGGCCTCGTGCTGCAGGCCTGTCGATCGGCTGATCCGTCCCGGGGCCTCGCGTCTGCCCCCGAGGAGGCGGCGGTCTCCCTCCGGCGTCAAGGCCGCCGACATCCTGCGCGTGCGCGCGCCCGGGGGTTCCCCGGATCCCCAGCCGGGCGAGCGCTGCTTCATGGAGGCGGACGTCGAGACGCTCTCGCCCGTGCGCCGGGCGGCGGGGTTCGTCGGCCCCGAGCTGACGCTCCACTCGCGCGACCGGACCGCCATGTCCCGGGTGGCCGAGGCCGAGATCGCGCTGATCCGCTCCCAGCTCGAGGGCCGCGAGGAAACGCGCGACGCGAGCGTCGCGGAGCATCCTGCTGCGCTACCGCGGCGTCCTGGAGGTGTCCTGCCCGCCATGCTCCGGATGCTGGACGCGGTGCATCGCGGACACCTGGTGCGCGTCGGGCGGCCGCTACGCGCGCTGGGCGCTGCCGCCATCGGAGTACAACATCGTCGACATGGTGATCGGGTTCGCCGATCTGACGCACTCCACGGCGCTGGTCAGCCAGCTCGATCTCGCCGGCCTCGACCGAGGCGCTGACGGCCTCGAGGACGTGACCACCGATCAGGATCGCCTCCGCCGGCGCCGACGCTCGTGAAGCGCCTCGGGGACGGCGTGATGTTCGTGACGCCCGAGGCCGACGTGGCGTGCAACCTCGGACGCCGGCTGGTGGGTGCCATGCGGACGATCCGACCGCGCTGCCCGTACGGGTCGGCTCTCGCCGCCGGACACGTCCTGCGCTGCGCGGCGACTTCTATGGACCGCCGGTAGCACCTGGCGGCGCGCATCGTCACGGCGGCGCCGGCAGCGACGGTGGTGGTATCACGCGAGGTGCGTGACCGGGCGATCGGGGCCACGTTCCGCTCGGCGGGATCCCATGTCCTCGCCGGCTTCGGCGATCCCGTCGAGCTCTTCGAGCTGGGGCTCGAGTGCACGAAGCCCCCGAGGAGGTTGTCTCAGGGGCTCCGGCCTGCTGGGTCGAGGCCGAGGCGGCCTCGCCTCCCGTCCCGCTCAGTCGAGGAGATCGACCGATTGTGCCAGGAAGGCGCGGCTCGGCGAGCCGTACATCGTCGTCGACGTGGTGCTCGACGTGGTCGTGACGGTTGAGCTGCTCGTCGTGGTGGTCGGCACGGTCGGTGGCGCCGACGATGGACGCTCGTGGGGCTCGTGGTCGTGGTGGTGCTCACGGCCGGGCAGACGCCTTCCGCCATCGGCTTCGTCGCCTGAACTGTTGTTGCCGTTGGTGAACTTGCTCTCGGTACCCACTGGATCGAATACCGATCGCCCGGTGCGGCGCCTCCGATGCCGATCTTCAGGGCGACGCACCCGAAGTTGTCCACGTCGGCGCCGGGTGGCACGACAGTGATGGTGCCGTTCTTCCCGCTTCGAGCTTCGCCTTGATCGAGAACGAGGCGTTCGGCGAGCGCTTGATCTGCGGTCCCTTCACGGGCCGTTGTCGCCCTTCGGTCCTTGTACTTGAATCCGGAGGTTGTTGCCGATCACGCTCCAGAACGCCTTACCCGTGCTGGGGCTGTTGCCCGACGGCAGCACGAGAGGACCCCACTGCTCGACGTGGCGCCGTTCACGAAGATCGTCAGGATGCAGCGCCGCCGGCGCTGCCAGCCGTCGTCGGGTTGCCAACGATCGTGTTGGGGCTTTGCTTTTCCCTGCCGCGAGGCGGTGACCTTCCGCTTGCTCGGGTCGCTGTGGCCTTCACCGACAGCGTCTTGCCGCTGATCGTCTGCTCAGTACGGCGAACGCCAGCGCTTGCCGCACAGGCGAGGCCTACAGCCGCCACCATGAACCTCGAGAGTTGCGCATGTCCTTCCTCCCCCTCGCTGGAGGCCGCCGGTGAAGATGCGGCAATCGGTGTAGCCGCCCATAATCTGGGCATGTCCCTTTGTCAAGGATATTTCGACGTCAGACCCGAATATCCTGCGGCGCCATCGGTCGCGTCCTACTTCTTGCTGGCTCCGCGCGGAGGCGCAGGTCCAGGTCCAGCGGCGGTGTCTCCGGCAGCTTCCGGTGATGTACGGCTTCTCTTGAGCTCGTGATAGCGCGTTCGCCGCGTCGATCGGCGGCGTGGAACGCCTGCTCGAACGCCGCGAAGTCCTTGTTCGCGATCGGTTCCTCGAGCGGCTTCCAGTTCTCGGCGAGGTACTGGTTGATCGCGGCCTCGTGCTTCGGCCGCATGAACGCGCCCAGCTCGAACAGCCCGATGATCTCCTTGTACTGGAACTTCGCCATCGGCCAGTTCTCGAGCCTTGGCGGCGTAGTAGAGCTTCCAGGTCCGCGCGCCGATCTCGGGCATGATGCGGGCCAGGCCCGGCTGGATCGGCGGCCATGTCCTCGATGCGTCATCGAGTTCTTGCCGCTCGAGAAGCGTCATGGCCTTGATCTTCTCTGCGAGCTCCTTCTTCCGTCATGCGTCAGTCTCCCGGATGCGTTGTCGCCGCGCGGCACGCGCCTGTAGCCGAACTGCCGCTCCCGCTGCCAAGCCTGAGCGGGGATCTACCAGCCGAGCGGCCAGTGCGGATGCCAGGGCCGCTCCGCTCGAAGGCGCGGGCCGCCTGGAGGGCGAGATCGTCGCCGGTGACGCGGCGCGACGAGCTGCACGCCCATCGGCAAGCCAGCCCGCGACAGGCCGACCGCGCACGGTCGCCGCCGGGTGCCAGACAGGTTGAACGGGATCGTGAACGACCCGACGTTGGACCAGGTTGAGCGCTCGCACCTCCGACCTCGGTCGGGTAGCGGGCCGGGCGCGGGATAGGGATCGAACGGGACGGTCGGCGTCACGAGCAGGTCGCAGCGATCGAAGACGTCGGCGCACCAGTCGATCACCCTCGACGCGTAGCGTCCCGAGCGCGGCCCACTGCGCTGGCGTCATCGCCTCGGTCATCCGGAAGCCCGACGAGCAGTCCGCGGCCGACCAGGTCTCAGCGCGTCCGTCGAGTCGTCTCGCGCAGCCGCGATCCGAGCAGGAAAGCGCCGAGCAATCCCCAGGCGCGTCCCGGCTCCGGAGGCCCGCCGGTGATGGGCACGACGCGAGTGCCCGAGGCGCTCGAGGACGCGCGCGCCGTCCTCGACGGCGGCCGAGACGTCCGGACTGCACCACCGCGTACCCGAGGTCGGGCGAGAACCCGATGCGCAGGCGCGGCGGCAGCGCTTCCACCGTGGCGGCATAGGTAGAGCCTGCGGGTGCGGCAGGCTGTAGGGATCGCGCGCGGACGGGCCGACGACCTGGTCCAGGAAGAGCGCGGCGTCGGCGACGGTCTTGGTGAGCGGTCCGTAGACGGCGGTCGTCGCCGTACTCCCAGAGCTCTCTCGCGTCGCTGCGGGATGCGGCCGTACGACGGTCTTGAGCCCGAAGCATCCCGTCAGAGCTCGCCGGGATGCGGATCGAGCCGCCGCCGTCGCTCGGCGGTCACCAGCGGCAGCACGGCCGCGGCCAGCGCGGCTGCCGATCCCCGCTCGATGCCGCCCGGCGTGCGCGCCAGGTTCCACGGGCGAGCGCGTCACGCCGTAGAGCAGGTTCTTGGTGTAGCGCCGGTGGCGCCGAACTCCGGCGCGTTGGTCTTGCCGACCACGATCGCGCCGGCGGCCGTGAGCCGCGCGACCTGGATGGAGTCGCCGCGTCGCCACGCGATCCCGGAACAGCGGCGAGGCCTCCGTCCAGGGCAGGCCCGCGGCCTGTTCGAGCTCCTTCACGCCGAGCGGGATGCCCTCGAGCGGGCGCGCCTTCGCCGCGCGCGATGCGCGCCTCGGCGGTGCGAGCATCGGACAGGCAGGCCTCGGGGTCGCGACGGGAGCACGACCGCGTTCGAGATCGGGTTGGTCTCGTCGATGCGGTCGAGCACCGCCTCGCATCAGCTCGACCGGCGATGCGCGCGCGGCTCGGAGCGTCTCGGTCAGCTCGGTGAGCGTCTGGGTGAGCAGCTCGTGGACGGCCATGGTGCCCGCGTGGTTACCACCCGGGCCGCCGTCGCATGGCTACACCCGCCGCGGAACGGCGAGTCGCGCTCAGCCGCTGTCGGGCGGGCGGCGCCGACCTCGTCGAGCTCCATGAACCGGGCGACGGTCGCCTCGACGAATGCGCACGCATCCAGCTGGCGCGACTCAGCTCCTGCTCGAGCGCGCGGCGGGTGCGACGACGAGCACCGTGACGTCGCGTCAGGGCTGCGCACGCTGGCGCACGCGCGCGGCGCCGGTGAAGAGCCCGACCTCGCCGACGACACCGCCAGGCCCGACCACGCGCAGGACCTCGTCGCGCTCGCCCGCCGTGCGATAGACCTCGCGACGTGCCCTCCGAGACGATGTAGGCCCCGTCGGCCTCGTCACCCTCGTGGAGCATGACGGTCCCCGCGCGGGAATCGCCGTGCGGCGAACCATCCACCGCTGCGCAGGAAGCCCTCGATGTCGTCAGCGCAGCGCGTCGACGGTCTGATGGCGCGTGTGGCGGTCTGCCGGACAGCGCGCATGACGATGGTGCACAACCGCGCCGGGGGCTGCTGCCCGGCGGCGGCGACGTCGGGCGGAACCACCACGCAGCGTCGCGCGGCCTCGAGCAGATCGTCGAGTCGCGTGCCCGTGAACGCGCGGCCGGAGCGTCAGCATCTCGTAGAGCAGGGCGCCGATCCCGAAGACATCGGTGCGCTCGTCGACCTCGTCGTCGCGACCCCAGGCCTGCTCGGGCGCCATGTAGGCTGGCGTACCGCTGCCGAACGCCAGCCCGCGGGACGATGCCGGCCGTGGGCCGGTGGGATCCCGCCGAACCGCGAGGCCCTAGTCCGATGACGTACACCTGCCCGTGGCTGCCGATCATCACGTTGCGCGGATGCAGGTCGCGATGGATCACGCCCCGGCTGTGCGCGAACGACACGGCGTCGCAGATCTTGACCACGGCGCCGAGCAGGCGCTCGAGCCGTTCGCCGGCGGGCGGCGTTTCGATTCGTGCAGCAGCTCGCTCAGGGTCCGCCCCTCGACGAGCTTCATGAAGAGACGCGAGCCCCGCCGGTCTCGTCGAGCTGCAGATCATAGACCGGGAGAATGTTCGGGTGATCGAGGGCGCCCATGATCCGGGCCTCCTCGACGAACCGCGGCCGCCGCCTCGGCGTAGCCATCCTGCCAGAGCTCCTTCAGCGCCGCGCGCGCGCCGCTCCAGCAGGTGGTCCCAGATCGCGTGGACGATTCCCATTCCGCCGCGCGCGATCACGCCACGATCCTCGAAGCGCGCCGCCCCAGGCGGCCGGCTTGCTCGCGAGTCGCTCATTCCGGCCGGGCTCTATCGGGCACGGAGGTACCACGAGGGCCCCTCGAGCGCCACGAATGCCGGTCGCCGCGCCCTGCCCGAACACGGCGCGCGGGGACTAGGTGCGCGCCGGACTCATCGCTGGCCTCCCGCCGGTGCATGCGCCAGCGACCCGAGGTTCATCACCACCCGCTCCGAGGTCAGCTTCCCCGCCGCGTCGAAGCGATAGAACGCGACGAAGGGCAGCTCGACCTCGCGGCCGGTGGGTGGAAAGCCCTGGAACTCGCCAACGTGGGTTCCGCACACCCGTCCCTCGATCACGATCTCCTCCGCGGTGAAGTGCTCGTGATCCGGGATCGTCCGGAGTCCCCGAAAGGCCCCCTCCGCCGAGAATCCCATGTAGGCGTGCGCCTGGCTGATGCTGCCCTGATCCGGGAACGACTGCCGGTTGTAGATCATCTCGCTGGTCTCGGCGAAGGTCGCCATGATCCGGCCCAGATCGTTGTCGTTCTCGGCCCGGTAGTGGGCGGCGAGCAGCGCGCTGCGCCGCTTCCGCTCCGCGTCATCGATCGGCATGCCTGACCCATCCTGCAGCGACCCTGACACAGGCTCGCCAGCATTCCGAGGGTAGATCGGGCCAATCACTGGTCATTTCGGGCCATTCCATGAGGGGTCTCGCAGAAGCACTCCTGATGCCGTCCGGCGTACTTCCTGCTGATCCTGCGGGAGCACCTGGAAGACGGCGGGCGATCGCGCCGCACTGCTCGACGGCACGGCGGTCGATGGCGCGCGGCTCGCGCAATCGGCCGCGGAGATCACGCTCGGCCAGCAGCTGCGTCAGATCCGGAATGCGAATCGCGTGCTCGAACCCGGATGGTCGCTGGCGATGGGCGCCCGCTTTCACGCTGCCACCCATGGCCCGGTCGGGATCGGCGCGGTCAGTGCGCCCTCCGTGCGCCAGAGCCTGGACGTGATGACGCGCTTCAGCCATGTTCGGTCGCCGCACTTCCAGCTGCGCGCGTCGCGGCACGGCGACCACGTCCGTCTCGTGCCGGAGGATCGCGTCGTGCTCCTCGAGGGGAGCGAACGGCGCTGCTCGATCTCGTGATGCTCAGCACGCAGGGACTCGTCGAGTCGATCCTCGGTCGCCAGATGCACGAGGCCCGCTTCGAGTTCTCGTATCCCGCGCCAGCCCACGCGCGGCGCTACGAAGACTACTTTCACGCCCCGGTGCGCTTCGCGTGCCGCGAACCGGCGATCGTCATCCCGGCAGCCTGGCTCCAGGTCGAGTGTCCGCTTGCAGATCCCACGCTGTTCGAGGCAGCACTCGGCAGCCTGGCGGTGGCGGATCGCCGGCCGGATGACGACGTCCTCGTGGCGCGCGTCGCGCAGCTCATCGGCGCGCGCGGCGAACGGTTGCGCATCGGCGAGGCCTCGCACCTGATGCGGACCTCGCGCCGGACGCTCGCTCGCCGGCTGCTGGGCGCGGGCACGAGCTATCGCCGCCTGCTCGAGGCCAGCCGGAAGATGCAGGCCGAAGCGCTGCTGCGAGATCCGCGGCTGGACGTCGCCGAGGTCGGCTACAGACTCGGCTATCAGGACCCGGCGAACTTCGGGCGCGCGTGCCGCCGGTGGTTCGGGATGTCGCCGGGACGATACCGAGGGCGAGTGCGGGACGAGGGCTGAGGACGATCCGCCGCAGTAGCCTCCCGCGTGAGCGCCGATATACAGCACACTTCGACCAAGTGCTGTACATCCGTGAAACGACGCGGGCCATGGCCACGAGCGAGGTGCGTACTCAGATCTACCTGCCGCGGCGTCTCCACCAATCATTGCGTGCGGGCGGCGAAGCAGCGCGGAGTTCCATGGCGCAGCTCATCCGCGAGGCCGCTGAGGGAAGCCGTGCGCCAGTCCGAACTGCCCCGGCAGGACCCCCTTCGCGGATCTCGTCCGGGGTCATTCGTGATGCTCCGCCCGATCTGTCGGAAGCTCACGACCACTACCTCCACGGCTCGCCGCGGCGGCGGTGACGGTCTTCGTCGACACCTCGGCAATCAGTCGCGCTGCTCTCCGCCACGGACGACCACCACGCGGCCGCGACGGCCGACCTGGAAAGGCCTGATGGGGGGACGGGCGCGGCTCGTCACCTCTGACCTCGTGCTGGCGGAAGCGAGTGCTGCGTCGCGCGGGTGCGATCCGGATTCGAGGTGTCGGTGCAGGTGGGTGAGCGACTCCTCGCCGAACCCTTCGACGATGGTGTGGACCGACCGCGCGCTGCTCGACGAAGCGTGGAAGCTCGCCAGGCGCTACCGCGATCAGCAACCTGTCGCTCTGCGACTGCGTGTCCTTCGCCGTCATGCGCCGTGCAGGTATCCAGCACGGCGTTCGCGCACGACCAGGACTTCCGAGGCCGTTGGCTGAGCCTGAGGTAGCGAGTGGTCGGTGGCGGCGGCCGCGGGCGACGCGACGTCACTCCCGCAGCAGCACGTCGAGCGCGAAGCCGCGCCCGCTTCGAGCACCCGGCCGAGCGCGTTCTGGTGGATGCTTGCGCCGCAGCGCGACCAGCACGCTGGCGCTCGAGCGCGTAGCGTAGCGGCGCCTGCGGCCTTCACCGGCACCGGCGCGCCCGTCGCCGCCCGAGCTGCGCGACGATCCGGTCGCGCGGGTAGCCGAGCGTCTCCAGGTCGGCGGGATCGAGCTCGTCGAGCACGCTGCGACACGAGCGCGAGCGTCGCCGGGTTGCGACGCGATCTCCGCCGCCCACTTGCTGACCGACGACGTCACCGGGCGCGTGTGGCGCTGCACGCCGGTGGGATCGCCGAGGCCCTTGAACGCCTCGCCGCTCTCGCCGTAGCTGATCGCGCTGCTCCTCGAACGGGACGCCGAGGTAGTCGCAGACGCGCCGGAAGTGCGTCTCGGGCTCGCGCACCAGCTCCTCGTACTTCACCCAGACGTGCGGCACGGGCGCGTCGCGCACGAGGCGCGCGAGCGCCGGGCACGTAGCGCTGCAGGACCGGGTTGTGACTCGAGCGCGACGCGGTAGTCGCCGTCGAAGAACGACTCCGACGTACGACGACAGCACGGCGAGCGGATGGCGCGTCAGGACGACGTACTTCGCGTGCGGGTAGAGCTTCGGACGAGGAACGGCAGCACGAGCGCGTACGCCGGCGTCTTGTCGAGGAAGAAGCGCTTCCCCGACGGCGCGACGCTCCATCAGCTGCGCGTAGAGCGACGTCGGTGTAGGCGCGAAGGGCGTCCAGGTAGCCGGCCTCGTCGCGCGGCAGCTCGCGCGACGATCTCGTGGATCGCCTGCTCGACGTTGCTGCGGGTCGTAGGGCGCCTTCTGCACCTTGCCGAAGTAGCCGAGGTGCGCGATCGGCGTGATGAGATGCGGCTCGGCGCGCCCGTAGATCAGCGAGTGCGCGCACAGCATGCGCGCGAGGCAGCGTCGTGCCCGAGCGCGGCGCGCCGATCAGGAAGACGAGCCGGTCCTGCACCGGACCTACCTGCCAACGTCGCGGCCGAGCGTCCAGCGCTCGCGCAGCAGGGTCTTCTGGACCTGCCGCGTCGACGCCGTGCGCGGCAGCGCGTCGAGGACGAGCGACGTGGCGCGGCTTCTTGTAGCCGGCCAGGTGGCCGCGCACGTGCGCGACCACGGCGGCCTCGTCGCAGCGCGGCGCCGTCGCGGGGCACGACGGCCGCGACCACGGCCTCACCCCAGTGGGCGTCCGGGACGCCGAAGCACCGCCGCCTCGGCGATCGCCGGATGCTCGAGCAGGCGGCGCTCGACCTCGGCCGGGTAGACGTTCTCGCCGCCGGTCTTGATCATCTCCTTGGACGCGGCCGGCGATGTGCAGGAAGCCCTCGTCGTCGAAGCGTCCCCAGGTCGCCCGTGTGCACCCAGCCGTCGCGCAGCGTCTCGCGCCGTCGCCTCCGGGCATGCGCCAGTAGCCGCAGCATCGTGAACTCGCTCCGGCAGGCGATCTCGCCGACCTCGCCGCGCGCCCGCATCGGCGCCGTCGGGACGATCAGCCGGACGTCGACGTTCGAGCGCCGGGCGTCCCGACCGACGTCGGCTTGCGCGCGCACGTCGCGCGGGCGCAGCGTCGCGACCGGCCCCGCCTCGGTCTGGCCGTACATGCACGAACAGGTTCGGGTTGCGGAAGCGCTCCATGATCTCGACGACCTGCGCCTCGGTCATCACCGAGCGTGCCGCTGCCGAGGCGCATGCAGCGAGGACGAGATCGGTGCGTGTCGAACTCGGGCAGCGCGAGCACCGACTGGTAGAGCGTCGGGATCGAGGTAGAGGTAGGTGACGCGCTCGCGCGTGACGGGGCGCAGGATCTCGCCCGGCTCGACGCTGCTCCATGCAGGACCACGGTGCCGCCATTCGCCCAGTAGCCGAGCGGCATCGCCCAGCCGCCCATGTGGAACATCGGGAACATGCAGAGGCCGACGTCGTCCTCGCCGAGGCCGGCCGCCGCCCTGGGTCTGCGCCGCCTGCAGGACGTAGCTGCGGTGCGAGAGCAGCGCGCCCTTCGGGATCGCCGGTCGTCCCGCTGGTGTAGAGCATGACGTGCGGATCGCGCTCGTCGACGGCGGCGTCCGGCTCCGGCGTCACTGGCGCGCGGCGAGCCGGTCGTCGAGCGCGTCGAGCGACACGACGTCGCGCGCAGCGACGGAAGGTCGGCCGCGAGCGTGCAGGCAACGTCCTCGAACTCGCGGCGCGACCAGGAGCACGCAGGCCTCGGACTGCGTCAGCCCGTAGCGCAGCATCGGCCGCCTGCCAGCGCGTGTTGAGCGGAACGTGGATCGCGCCCAGCTTCGCGGCGGCGAAGTAGATCGCGGGATACTCGCGCCGGTTGCCGGCGAGCGTCGCGACGCGGTCTCCGTGGCGGACGCCGAGACCGCGCAGGCACGTGGGCGAGGCGGTTGGCGAGGGCGTTCAGCTGCGCGTAGGTCACGCGGTGCGGCCCCGATCGACGTACGCCGTGCGCTCAGGGCGCCAGCGCGCGTGGCGGCGCACGATCTCGCCGAGGAGCAGGGCCATCGCGCGCGCGTCGTAGCAGGAAGCGCATCGCCGTGCGACGCCGCGGCTGGTGGCGCCGGCTCACCTTGACAGCCGGCGGCCGGCCGTCGGATGACGGACAGCCATGACGCTGGACTCGCTCGCCGCTTTCCGCCTCGACGGCAAGGTCGCGCTCGTCACCGGCGCCGCGCGCGGCATCGGCGCGGCGTGCGCCCGCACGCTGGGCGGCGCGGGCGCGGCGGTGCTCGTGACCGACGTGCTCGAGGACGCCAGGCCGCGCCACGTCGGAGGCCCCTCGCCGGACGCCGGGATCGCGCCGCGTTCGCCCGCCCACGACGTCCGCTCCGAGGAATCGTGGGACGCGGCGGTCGGGCGTGCCATCCGAGCTCCTCGGCGGTCTCGACGTCCTGGTCAACAACGCCGGCATCGAGATCCTGCGGCCGATCACCGAGACCACGCTCGAGGAATGGCGCCGGGTGCAGGCGGTGAATGTCGACGGCGTCTTCCTCGGCTGCAAGCACGCGATCCGGGCCATGCGCCCCGGCGGCGCGGTGGGGCGCGGCGGCTCGATCGTCAACCTGTCGTCCATCGCCGGCCTGATCGGGACGCCAGGACTCGCGGCCTACTCCGCGAGCAAGGGCGCCAGCGTGCGGCTGCTCACCAAGGCCGCGGCGATCGAAGTGCGCCCGCGCTTCGGGTTCGGCGTGCGCGTCAACTCGGTGCACCCCGGGCTCATCCAGACCGAGATGCTCGACAACCTGTTTCGCGAGACCGTCGACCTCGGGATCGCACCGGACGAGCAGTCGAGCCGCGACGCCGCCTTCGCGCAGCAGCCGATGATGGACGTCCGGGCCGTGCCCCAGGACATCGCCAACGTGGTCCTGTTTCTCGCCTCGGACGCCGCGCGCTGCGTCACGGGCTCGGAGTACGTCGCCGACGGCGGGTACACGGCGACGTGAGCGTGAGCGACCTCCAGGGGCAACCAGGTCGAGCGTCGAGGTGTCCGGTAGCGTGTGGCGTCGCGCGCGAGCAGCGTCATCCCGCTGACGGCGGCATGCGCGCCGATGTAGAAGTCCGGCAACGGCGAGCGGCGCACGCCGCGGCGCCGGCGGTACTCGAGAAAACAGCGGCCGGCGAGAAACGCCGCATCCAGGGCAACGGCAGCCTCTGGAACTCGCCGGCTCCGGGCAGGGCGTCGTCGAGCTCGCTCGATGCGTCCGAAGTGCACGGAGACCTCGGCATAGACGATCGGATTGATGGCCACGACGGCATCCTCGGCGCAGCGCGCGAGCGCGGCCGCTGACCACTCGAGCCAGCGCGGATCCTCGGTCAGGATGTCGAGCAATACGTTGCTGTCGACGGGACGATGCTCACTCTCCCCTCGCGTGAGGGCAAGTCTGTCGGTGCTCAGCCGACCGCTCCCGGCCCACTCAGGTGCGCCACCAACGACCCCCGGCCCTGCCGCCCGCTCGCTTGAGCCGGACGGCGTTGCCTCCACCACGAACTCGACCTCGCTGTTCGGCAGAAGTCGGACGCTCCCGGATCTGACCGGGATCGTCACGCCCCTCGCGTGACGATGAGACCGTACCCCCGAGGCGACGATCAGTTCACTGTGATCGCTGGGGCGGATGCGGTCAGCTCGGTTCTGGTCCCCGGCGGCGGCTCACGTGGTCCGGACGCGCCGTGGCGCCGCGGGTGCGCGGGAACCGGCTGCCCGGCACGCGATGAGTGACTGTGGCGCCACCGGCGGCCGGCTAGCGCGCCGATCGGGCGTTCGATTGACTCCCGCGTCCGAGCGCGTGTTAGCCGACCCGCTCTCGCTACGATTTTCCGCACGCACTCGGAGGATCGGATGGGCAAGCTGCTCGAAGGCAAGGTCGCCGTCGTCACCGGCTCGGGCCGCGGCATCGGTCGCGGCATCGCGCTCGCGCTCGCGACGTGAGGGCGCCAAGGTCGTCGTCAACGACGTCGGCTGCGGCGACCGACGGACGCGGGACCGACGCGCGATCCGGCGGCCGTGGTCTGCAAGGAGATCGCGGCGCTCGGCAGCGAGGCGGTCCCGAACTACGACAGCGTCGCCGAGTTCGACAGCGCCGGGCAAGCATCATCAAGACGGCGCGTCGACAAGTGGGGCCGGATCGACATCCTGCGTGAACAACGCCGGCATCCTCCGCGACAAGCAGCTCGTCAACATGACGCCCGAGCGACTTCGACGCCGTGCTGAAGGTCCACCTCTACGGCGGCTTCAACTGCTGCCGCCACGCGCTGCCGGTCATGCGCGAGCAGGGCTACGGCCGCATCATCAACATCGTCTCGAGCGCCGGGCTGCGCGGCAACTTCGGCCAGGCGAACTACGGCGCCGCCAAGGCGGGCCTCATGGGCCTCACCTTCGTGATCGCCGTCGAGCACATGAAGGGCAACGCCGAGGGCAAGTACTCGATCACCGCGAACGCGCTCGCGCCCGGCCGGGCATGACGCGCATGGTGGGACAGATTCCCGGCATGGAAGGTCGTCCGGTGCCGCCCGAGATGAATCCCGATCTGAACGGCCCGATCGTCGCGTACCTCGCGTCGCCAGAGGCGAAGCACGTGAACGGGCAGATCTTCGGCCGGCGCGGCTACGCCTTCACGCTCTTCCAGACGCCGAAGCCGCTCGCGGCGCATGTTCAAGGAGGGCGGCTGGACGGCGGGCGAGATCGCGAAGAACTTCGACGGCGCCTTCGCCGATCACCTGAACGTTCCCGGCATCCCGATGACGGCGGCCATGAAGGAGGCTGCCGCCAAGGCCGCCGCCGCCAAGGCGGGCGGGAAGAGCTGAGGCGATCCGGTGGCGGCGGGCGGCTGGCTCACACGTCGGACTGTCCACGCTGCGATCTCGACACGACGCGCGCCTTCTACGAGGACGTCCTCGGCTTCCCGGCGTGCGCTGCGACATCCTGCGAGTTCGAGGAGGGCGGCCGCATCCGCCACATCTTCTTCGACACCGGGCGGCGGGCAGCTGATCGCCTTCATGGAGCCGCGCGGCATCCGGGCGTGCCGGTCGAGTACGACGCCGGCATCAACCGCGGGCTCGGCGTGCCCGGACGCGTTCTACCACTTCGCCTTCGAGGTCGACTCGCGTCGAGGCGCTCGACGGCGAAGCGCGCCGAGCTGATCGCGCAAGGGTGTCCGGGTGACGCCCATCGTCGACCACGAGTGGATGCAGTCGATCTACCTCAAGGACCCGAACGGCGTGATGCTCGAGTACGCCTGGGCCAGCCGCGCGCTCGCGCCGGATGACGTCGTGATGCAGGTGCGCGAGCGCATCAGCCTGCGCCAGCGCTCGCCGGTGACCGACTTCCGCAAGGAGTGACACTTCGTTGCGGCGTCGTTGCGCGCGCCGGCGCGCACGACCTCCGATGGCCGTCTGCTCGTTGCTGCGACGCGCGGCCCGCTGCTCGTGCTTCGCGCGCACGGCATGCTGCCGGTCGTGGCGTTCGTGGTGGGCGGGTGCGCGCTTCGCGGTCGTCCACCCACGCGCTGTTCGTGATCCTCGCGGCGATAGCCGGAACGCTGCGTGGTGGTGCGACGGACGCGGGATCGCGACGTTCGCGCTCGCGTGGGCTCCGGTGCTGGTGGTCGCGGTGCTCGCGGGGTCGAGGCGCTCTACCGCCTCACGCACCGTGGGGAGGGCGGCGGACTCTCGTCGATGGGAGGGGCCGTCGGCACTCGGGCATCGTGACGGCGCTCTCGGCGCGCGCGACGCGGCGACGGCTTGCCGACCTGATCGACGCCGCGGCGCTCGCGGGGCGTGGCCGGCCTCGCCGTGGGGCGGGTCGGGTGCTTTCCTCGCCGGCTGCTGCTACGGGCGGCCGACCGATCTGCCGTGGGGTGTGATCGTGCCCGAGCTCGGACCGCCCGCGCGCCATCCGCTGCAGCTCTACGCGGCAGCGTTCGATCTGTTGCTGGCGACGATGGTGGCGCGCGCCGGCAGGCCGCCCGGCACCCGGGCGGCCCGAGCCGCGATCGGATTCGGGGCCGGACGCTTGCTGCTCGAGCAGCTCCGTGATCCGGCCGCCATGGACCCGCCGCTGGCTGGAGTGTGGACGGCGCCGGCGGGCGCCGTGCTCAGTGCTCGTCGCGGGCATGCTCGCATTCATGCCGCGTCTGGGCGGATCAGTCGGCGCGATGTGGCGGCGTGTCGAGCGCCTGCTGGACGAGCAAGGGTCGTCGCCCGGTCGCCGGCCAGGCTGCGCTCGCGGGCGATCGCGGCGAGCGCCTGACGCACGGCGCGGGTCTCGGGAGCGGCGGCCAGGGCGTCGAGATATGCCTGCAACTCCCGCCGGGCCATCGCCCGGTCGAGGAGCGCGAGCTGTGCCGCGCAGCAGGTCGGCCCGCAGGCGGAACGAGGCCGGGACGTGCGCCGACGATGGGAGCGGGGTCCGGATCGAGCCGCGCGGCGATCCACGCCAGTGACGCGGGGAGCGAGTCGCTCCTGGTGAAAGTATCCCGCGGCGCACTGAACTCGATGCGCGGGTCATCGTCGGTGATCGGCGGCACGTCGCGCGTCGCCGCGCGCAGATGCGCCCCGTCCGTGACGTAGAGCACGGCGAGATCGTCGGCGTCTTCCAGCCCGACGCCGCTCGCGACGGCGTGGAGCCCTGGATCGCGCAGCCGGTCCCGGATGACGGCGGCGTCGGCCGCCAGCGGAGCGGCCGAGCCGACCAGCAGCGCGAGCGGGTGCGCGCCCGGTGATAGGCAACCCAGAGCTGGACGTGCGGGAACACGCCGGTGAACGTGGCGACGATCGCCGCGAGATCGCCGGCGTCGAGCTGGTGCAGCGGGAGCCACTGTGCGAAGAGGCCACCCGGCGCCAGATGCGCGAGGCCGAGCCGGTAGAACTCGCGTGAGAAGAGGGCGCCGGCGCCGGAAGTCCAGGGCAGCAGGAGGTCGACCAGGATGACGTCCCACTGCTCCCGGCTCGCCAGGAGCACGCTGCGCGCGTCGTCGGCCACCAGGCGCACGCGTGCGTCGTGTGCCAGATCACCGTTGGTGCGAGCGAAGAGCGGGATGGCGTCGAGCGCGTCCGAGACCAGCTCGACGCCGTCCGCCGTGAGCCCGGGAGACGCCATCGCGGCGCCCAGCGTGTTGCCGGTGCCGACGCCGAGATGCAGGAGGCGGCGTGGCTCGCGGTGCAGCAGGAGCGGCAGGAGCGCCTGCCGGCGCTCGAGCAGCACGCCGTGGCCGCCCCCGAGGGAGTATTGCCCGTTGATGCGCAGCCGGCGCGCGCCGCCGGGATCCTCGGTGACGAGCACGGTGGCGGTGGGGCCGTCGTGTCGCAGCAGGATGCGCTCGCCGGCTGCCGGGCGCCAGGGAAAGGCAAGGGCGGCGCCAGCACGGCGCCCGCGGCGAGCGCCGCCGCAGCGATGCCGGCTGACCAGCGCACGTGCGGGCGCGATGCGAGCGCGGTCGCCAGCGTCACGAGCACGGCGGCGAGCAGGAGCAGCCCGCCGCCGAGCCCGAACTACCGGCAGGAGGACGAACGCGCCTGCGAGCGCTCCGGCCACACCGCCGCGCCGTGTTGGCGGCGAGCGGAACGGCGAGGGCGCGTCCTGGCCGTCGGGAATCGCCGAGGCCGAGCGAAAGGGGCAGGACGGTTCCGATCGCGGCCGCCGGGAGGAACACGACCAGGGTCGCGAGGATCGCTTCCACGACGAGTCCGGTAGCGAGCCCCGTCCCGCCCAGCGACTGAACCAGGGCGAGACTCACGGCGGGGAGAACGCGCAGCGCGCCCGTCGACGCCACGACGGTGATGGCAGCGACCGCGGCCACCCCGGCGAGCTGCGTCTCCTGCGTCCGCCGTGTCGGAGCAGCCCGACCGCGGCCGCCGTGCCGGCGACGACGCCGCAGAGCACGGCGCCGAGCACCAGCGACATGCTGTAGATGCTGCTGCCGAGGACGCCGGAGAGTCCTCGCGTCCACAGCACCTCGGCCGCGAGGGCGACCCCGCCCGCGACCGCGGCGACGGCGCCAGCGAGCCGCGGGCGCGGCCGTGCTGGCCGGATCCTGGGGAACCGGCGCACTGCTCGCCGGGGCGCGGCCCGCGTAGAGCAGGGCGATGCTGGCGATGACGAGCCTCGACGCCGGCGACGAGGAAAACGTGCGCCGCATGCCGGTGAGGGCAAGACGACGAAGCCGGTCGCCAGGGCGCCCGCGGCGCCACCGAGCGTGTTCCAGGCGTAGAGCCGTCCCGGCGCCGGCGGCGTCGCGCATGTGGGCGGCGACCACGGGCACCGTCGCGCCGAGCAGCACCGTCGGCACGAGGAGGACGGCGGAGACCAGCGCCAGGCGGCCGAACGGGTAGCCCCCACGAGGGCGTCGCGTTGGCGATCCACGCGGCGGCGAGAGGAATTCGCGGTCGCAGCAGCACGCTAGACCACGACGGCAAATGCGGTGCCGGCCTCGAGAAGTCCATAGACCCGAAGCGGGTGCCGTCCCGCGCCGAGACGACCGCTCGCGTGGGCGCCGAGCGCGAGTCCGGCGAAGTACACGGAAAGCACGACGGCGACACCCGCCGCCGTGCTCCCGAACCAGAGCGCGAAGTCGCGCATCCAGAGCACCTCGAGGGCGAGCCCTGCCGCGCCCGAGACCAGCACCAGGAGCGAGACCACCGTGCCTCGTCAAAGCCCGACCGTTTGCGCAGCGCAAACGCCCGCGCTCGCCGGGCGGTGATGAGCATCAGCGCAGCATCGGCTCACAGGAAGGCGCCGCTCGCCAGACCACAGGCGGTGATCTGGATGGACTGGTCGGTATACGCCTCGGCGAGTGGCACCCAGCCGGCACCCGTGATGGTGCGACGGCGCCCGCTGCGGTCGGCCGGCGACGCGATCCCCGCGACTACAGAGACGACCCGGGATCGTCGATCTGTACGCTTCACTCGAAGTCGCGCGGCGGCGCTGCCCCGACACCGGAGATCGTCCCGCGCATCGCGGTGAGCGTCGCCGCTTCAAGAGGACAGTGCCCCCGGGGGCAAGGCCGTCGCCGAGCCGGAGGCGGGTCTCCACCGGAGGCAGGATGGAGGACAGCGCCAGTCCGTGACGCGCCACGCTCGTCAGCGGGAAGGATTTTCGATTGACAACCTCGACGCCGCGCAAGTACGGTCACTGCCGGATCGCCCTCGGCCGGCGTCCGTTTCGGGCGACAGGCGATGGCACCAACGTGAAACGGAGAAACCTGCCCATGACGCGTGCCCCGATCGCCGTCCTCCTGCTGACCACGATCATCCCCGTCCTTGCCCACGCCGCGGACCAGACCGTCCTCGGCAAACTGGCCTCAGCGTGAAGGCGGGGGCGACGCCAGACAAGCGCAAGATCATCGTCAAGGCAAAGGAGGTCGCGAGCCCCGATACCATCGTCGGCAATCCGGTGGCCAACGGCGCGACGCTGACCGTCTCGGCCAACGGCGGCACGTCGACGACGCAGACCTCAACCTCCCGGCCGGCACGAGTCCGATGACCGGAAAGCCGTTCTGGAGCGGGGACGCCACAAAGGGCTTCAAGTACAAGGACGCGAAGGGCGAGAACGGGCTGGTCAGAGACGGCTCCTGATCAAGAAGACGCCGAGCGGCGTCTTCCAGATCAAGGCCGTGATCGACGCCAAGCACGGCGCCGTATCGGTCGTACCGCCGAACACGGGCACGTTCGGCTGCGCGCAGCTCACGATCGGCGGCGGCGGTGACTCCCTATCACGTGCGCTTCGCCAGCGGCATCGTCACGAACAAGGCCGCCACGCAGTTCAAGGTGAAGAAGCCGACCCTCCAGGGCACCTGCATCCGTGCGACTTCCTCGACACCAGCGACTGTCTGTACCCGTTCCCGAGCGACTACTTCACGGTCGCCGACGCGACGCACCGACACCGGCCGCCGCGTCCACTTCACCAACGCCGGCATGCCGCGCGAACAATGCCGGCAACGTGCCGATCGAGTCGAGCGACTACAACCGGAACGACGGCTTCCAGCGTCGGGCGTCGAGCGATCTCACGCACGTGCCGAACGTCGATCTCGCGATGACCGGCGCCGCGCCGATCACCGACATCGAGCGCTCGCAGGACGTCGAGCGCGCCGATCGTCGTCGTGAACGCGACCACGCTCGCGCACCACCTCATCTGGGCCGAGCTCGACTCGAACGCCGACGCCATGCGACGACGCGACCGCACAGGCCGTGATCATCCATCCCGGCGGTCAACCTCGACGAGGGCACGCGCTACATCGTCGCCCTGCGCAACATGAAGGACGCCGGCGGCGCGCTGCTCACGCCGAACTCCGGACTTCGTCGCCTACCGCGACAACACGCCGCACCGCGCGATCCCGTGAAGGAGGCGCGCCGGCCGCACATGGAGAGCATCTTCACGACGCTCGCGCGCCGCGGGCATCGCGCGGAACGACCTCTATCTGGCGTGGGACTTCACGGTCGTCGAGCCGCGCGCAGCATGACCGAGCGCTGCTCTTCATGCGCGACGACGCCTTCGACCGGCTCGGCTCCGCGGCGCCGGCGTTCGTCGTCGACGCAACGTCGAGGACGACGTCGACACGCAGCATCTTCCGGCGCGTCACCGGCACCTTCGACGTCGAGCGCGTACGTCGACAGCCCGACGCCGCCCGCGCGCTTCGTGCTCGACGCGAACGGGCTGCCCGATCCACCAGGCGACGCACGCAGCCGGCGTCGCTTCGTCGTGCAACATCCCGCGCGCCGCGCTCGCCGAGCGCCGCCGGCCCGGCGGTCCCGGCGCGCGCGTCGATCTACGGCCACGGCCTCCTCGGCTCGCACGACCGAGGTGAGCGGCCGGCAACGTCCAGGACATGGCGAACGAGCACAACTTCGTCTTCTGCGCGACCAAGTGGATCGGCATGTCGGACGACGACATCGCCGACACGCCATCGGCATCCTGCAAGAACTCTCGCAACTTCCCGACGCTCACCGACCGCCTGCAGCAGTCGATGGTCGAACCAGCTCTTCCTCGCGCGCCTGATGATTCACCCGGACGGCTTCGTCGCCGGACCCGGCGTTCCAGGACGCGTTCGGGCAATCCGGTCATCGACACCGAGCGACGTCTTCTACGACGGCAACAGCCAGGGCGGCATCTTCGGCGGCACGGTGATGTCGATCGCGCAGGACATCACGCGCGGCGTGCTCGGCGTCCCCGGCATGAACTACTCGCTGCTGCTCACGCGCAGCGTCGACTTCGACGCTCTACGCAGGCGATCCTCTATCCGGCGTACCCGAACGAGCTCGCACGCGCCCGCTCATCCTGGCGCCTCATCCAGATGCTGTGGGATCGCTCGGATCCGAACGGCTACGCGCACCACATGACGACCGATCCGCTGCCCAACACGCCGCCGCACAAGGTGCTGCTGCACCTGGCGTTCGGCGACCACCAGGTCGCGAACGTCGCGACCGAGGTCGAGGCGCGCACGATCGGCGCGTCGATCCACCAGCCGGCGATCGCGCCGCGGCCGGCACTCCGACGTGAACCCGTACTTCGGCATCCCGGCCATCCCGAGCTATCCGTTCAACGGCTCGGCGCTTGATCGTCTGGGACAGCGGAGCCGCGACACCGCCGATCACGAACACGGCGCTCCTGGCGACCGGCCCGATCCGCACCCGATCCGCGCAACTCGCCGCTCGCGCGCCAGCAGAAATCGGACTTCCTGCAGACCGGTGGCATGGTCACCGACGTGTGCAGCGGCGCTGCCCTGCACGGCGCCGTAAGACCCATCCCTCGCGTGACGTCGTTGCACCGGCGGGTTGTCCCCGCCGGTGCGCCCCTTCTATGTGCTCAGCCGACGTGCAACGCCGGCAGCATGCCTGAACCCCCTGCGACGATCGTGTCGCATTGTCCTGGCAGGCGCCGCGACCGTATCGCTGGTTGCCGGCATGCAGACTTCCCGGAAGATCGTTTCGTGATCGACCCGCAAGCGAGTCGGCCGATGGCCCTTGGCGGGCGCGCAGGCCCAGGAAGCCCGCGCTGCCGTCAGTCTCCCTGGCTCACCCGACTGCGCTGGGGCGGTGTCGCTGGCCAGCTGGTGACGGTGGCGGTCGGTCACTGGACGCTTGGCCTCGAGGTGCCCTTGCTCCCGTCCTCGGTCTGATCGGGCTCACCGTTCTCACCAACCTCGCGCTGCGGCGCTGGCTCCACGCCGGTGGCTCGCCCGGCCCCACGCTGTGCGGCGCGGTGCTCGCCGTGGACACGCTCGTCCTCACCGGACTGCTGCACGCGTCGGGAGTGACCATCCAACCCCTTCAGCGTCCTCTATCTGGTGTACATCATGCTCGCCGCCGTGGTGCTGGGAGCGGCGTGGACGTGGTCGCTCGCGGCCCTCTCGGTCGCCCGCTACGTGGGCCTCTTCCTGCCCCCGCGCGCGGCGCTCTGCCGCACGTGCACGACCAGGCCGCGCTCTCGCTCCACCTCCTCGGCATGCTGGTGGCGTTCGTCGTGGCTGCCGTGCTCACCGCCTACTTCGTCGTCCGGCTCTCTGCGGCCATCGAACGTCGTGACGCCGAGATCGCCGCCATGCGAGAGCAGGCGACACGCACCGAGCGCCTGGCGGCCCTCACCACCCTCGCTCACGCGGAGCGGCGCACGAGCTCGGTACACCGCTGGGAACGATCGCCGTCGCCGCGAAAGAGCTCGAGCGCGTGCTCGATGGCCTGGGCGCGGATCGGCGCAGAGTCGCTGCGCGAGGACGCCCGCCTCGATCTGCGCGCCGAGGTCGAGCGCTGCCGCGAGATCCTCGACCGGATGGCGAGCGACTCGGGTGAGGCCACGGGCGAGGCCCCGGTCGCGGTCGCGGTCGAGGGCCTGGTGCGCGATGTGCTGGACGCCCTGTCCGCCGACCAGGCGGCGCGGGTCTGCGTCGAGGGGCTGCCCTCGTGGCTGCCGCCGCCCTGCCGCGGCGGGCGGTCGCGAGCGCGGTCGCGAGTCTGGTCCGGAACGCCTCGACGCCACGCCGGCGCCCGAGCCGGTGCGGTTGCCGGGTCGAGGCCGATGAGCGCGCGCTTCGCGTCACGGTTCGCGATGAGGGACCCGGATGAGCGCCGAGGTCCTCGCGCGGGCCGTGGAGCCTTCTTCTCGACCAAGCCCCCGGCAAGGGAATGGGGCTCGGCTGTTCCTGGCCAGCACGCTTGCCGAGGGTCTGGGTGGACGTCTCACTATCGACTCCGAGCCCGGCGCCGGAGCCACGGCCCGGCTCCGAGCTGCCGCGCGGCGCGCTCGTCGGGGGAGCGGGCGGCCGTGTCGCCCGAGCTCGCCCGAACGCTGCTGCTGGTCGACGACGACGGAGGTCTTCCGGCGCCGTCTCGCCTGCGCTTCCGGGACCGCGGCTGGGAAGTGCGCGAAGCCGCTGACCTGAGCGGTGCGCTCCGGGCGGCCGAGGACGAGACGCCCGAGTTCGTCGTGGTGGACCTGCGCCTGCCCGCCTGACGGGTCGGGCCTCGAGATCGCGCGTCGGTTGAAGACCCTCGACGAGACGACCGTGATCGTGGTGCTCACCGGCTACGGAAGCATCGCGACGGCCCTCGATGCCCTCCGTCTCGGTGCCGCACTACCTGACCAGCCAGCCGACCTGGACGATCTCGTCGGCTTCGCCCCGCGCCGACGGCGGCGCGGCCGGCGTGCCGGTCGTCCGCGGGATCCTGCTGCCGACACCCCGTCCCTCGCGCGCGTCGAGTGGGAGCACATCAACCGCATCCTCGGCGACTCGGGCGGCAACATCTCGGAGGCGGCGCGCCGCCGCTGGGCTGCACCGGCGCTCGCTGCGGCGGCAAGCTGGCGAAGTACCCGTGCCGCGCTGAGCGCCGATCAGAATCGCCAGACGCGATGCCGCCGCGGAAGCGAAAGTTCGAACGATCTGGAGCGAGGTGTTGCGCTGGAGCACCGGGAGGTCGCCGCTCATCTCGAGGCCCAGCTGCGTCCCCCACGTGAAGCGGATGCCCGGTCCGACGTACAGCGCGGTGATCGCGGTGTCGTCGAGGTGCTAGCCCGCCTGCGTGTCGTTCCCTTGGTCTCACCCGAGAGGACGGCTTCCACGCCGAGGGTGTAGTCGTGACCCAGGATCGGATACAGCCCGGTCCGCCCTCCCAGGTGAGATCGTTGGCAACTGATACTCGAAGGCGCCGGGTCGCCGCACCGCGTACTGGAGCGCAGCACTCACGAAGAACCGATCGTAGCTCCAGTAGATGCTGCCGCCGGCGACGCCGTCATTTGACCGACCCGGAGCCGAGCTAGCTGTCGTGGTGCCGTGGATACCGCCTTCCTGACGCCCGCCTCCGCCCGGGTCGTCGGCGTGCCGTGGTGCGGCTCGACCGTCGAGTGCGCGGGAGACGCCCCGCCGGAGCGTCGTTCCCGCCGCGGGGCTCCTCCAGCTCCTCGGCGAGGAAGTCGGGGTTGCCCGACGGAAGCTTCAATCCGCCCAGCGGGTGGAACAGGAAGACGCTGTGCTCCGTGGCGTTCGAGAACGCCAGCAGGTTGCACCGATGAGCGACAGGTCGCCGGCGCCGATCGAGTCACGCCGTTCATGAGGCGGCACGTTCTCCAGGCGGCGAAACGCGCGCGCAGTGAACGGGATGTTCAGCTGGAGGCCGAACCGGTCCGTGAACTGGTAGCCGAGCGCGGGAACTGGGTGATCCGAGCTGTTCAGATGTGCTCGCCGAGGCCGGGGATCTCCCTCGCCGTTCACCTGCTCCCCGAGGTAGCGCGTGAACGCGTCCCCGAGGCCGGCACGGAAGCCGGTGCGCCCCTGCGACACCTCGGTCGCGGTGGGGAGATCGCGCACACGTCGCAACCCGACCGCCGGGCGCGGGCGCGCACGAGGCGAAACTGGCGACGGTGATGCCAAAGGACGATGCGAAGAGGGCGGAACGAGAGCTGCACGGGTGACTCCTGGACAGCATCGCGGGCCCATGGTCTGTTGTCACGATGCGGCCGAACGCCCGCAACCGTCTCTCGGACCCTGACCACGCGCTTCTCCTCCCCGCGCTCGTTCCAGCGGCTGCGGCCCAGACGCCGAAGACCCTCAAGCTGCGCCTTCCCGCGCACCGTGATCGACCCGGGGGCGCAACGTCCTGAAAGCAGTGCATCTTCGAAAGCGATTGCCGGCGACCGAGCCGCTTCGACCTGGCGTCGTGGCAGATCAGCCAGGACGGCTTTCGGGGGACCGGCGTCGCGATCACGCACTTCCTGGTCTATCTCTACACCGGAGAGCGTGCGCGGGCGAGTTTCCGGCGCGGCAGCGCGAGGGCGATCGCGAGCCAGGGGCTGCCTCGAAGCTCGGTCCCGCGGACCGGGACTCGCGACAGCTGATCATGTCGGCCAACACGTCCGCGACCCATGGTGCGCTGCCCGCGGGGCTGGGCCCTCGATGGCTCCCGCCGACCCCCATCCGCGCCCGGCGGCGCGCCCGACGGCGCATCGGCATCCCGCTCGATGCCAAGCTGGACCGACGCGCAGCGCGAAGGCCCGCGCCGTGTCCGCGCGCCTCGTCCTGACACGCGCGAAGGCCGGCACGGTGCGCCGCCGCCTCACACCGATCCTGGCGCGGGACGCCGGGGCCGGGATCGATGTCCCACCGTCTTCGAAGTCGGTTGCCACCGAGGCACTGGTCGACGCCCGCTGGCGCCCTGCCCGGCGACGTCTGCCTCTACGATCATCACCGGCAAGACACACCGGCGCGGCCGGTTCTTCGCCGCCGCCGAGGTGCGCGACGCCGACGACCGCCACCCGCCGTCGAGCCGCTGGATGGCCTTCGCAACCCGTTCTCCGGCACCGGAACGCTCTTCCGGGGCGCCGGACTACACCGATCCGGCGCGCGACGATTTCCCCAGGGGCCTCTTCCTCCGGCGCCGCCGAGATCAGCTGCGCTCCTGGCTGCTGGCACGAAAGGAACGGCAGATCTCGAAAGGCCCGCCCGGCTCGGCTGCCGGGCAGCGCCGCCAGGTGTGATTCCCGGGGCGATCGGCGCGCCGGCCGACGAGTGCGTCCCGGGCCGCGGCGCGTGCCGGCGAATCTGGTCGCCGGTCCGACGCCCGACGACGAGATGTCTGTGCGCTCGCCGGCTTCTACTACGATGCGGCTCCCGGCGGCTCGTGTACCGTCGCCGCCTTGCCGCCGATCAACTGAGCCCTCCGATGCGAACCCCTCATAGTCACGTGTCTCGTGTTCGCGGCCGGCCTCGCCTCGGCGCACGACGTCCCGGTGACGCCGAGCAGCACCTGCATCGTTCGATCAGCTCGAGCCTCGCGGTCGCTGGCAACGGTCCCTCGGCAGCGGTGGCCGCTCCGACGGCAGCCGACGCGATGCGGATCGCGTACGCCGTGGCGACGGCGACAGCGCAGTTCCAGCAGCGCAACGCGTCGCGCCGCGCGCCTTCGCCATCGGGGGCCCCGGGCACGATCGCTTTCCGCGCAGGCTTTCAATGCGCGCGTGACGGCGCGCGGCGAGCTCCCGCGCCGATGACGTCGCACTCGACGTCGTGCTCGGCGGCATCGCGGCGACCGTGCCTGTGCACCTGACCACGGCGGTCGTGCTGGCGGAGCAGTGGGGTCGAGCCTGGTGTACCGATCCGCACGGACGGTCGGTTCACCCTCGTCGGGACGGTTCCCGCCGGGACGTTGCCGGCCCCGCTGGACGCCTCGGCGACCTGGTGCTCAAGGTCGGCTGCCAGGCGAATCCAGTGCCCGATCTCGACCAGTTCGCACTCGCGCCCACGTTCACCTCGTTCGCCGGCGTGCTGTCGGCGACGCGCGCTAAGCTGCGGGGCACGCTCGCCGGGGTGTCCTGACCGCCGCCAGCTTCACCGGCGGCGACGCGATCCTGCCATCCTCGATGTCGCCGGCCGCGGCAGTGCGACGTTCGAGTTTCCCGACGGCTTCAGGGCGCAGGGAGCCCGCCTCCTCGTCGCCCAGACGGCAGATGGCGCTCGCAGCGACGCTGCGGCTTCGGCAAAGGGCCGGGCACCGGCCCGCCTGCAGGCGCGGACCTCCCGGGGCGGGAGTCGGCGGGTGCCCGCCGGTTCGACCGGGAGCGTCCAGGTCGACGCGACGCTGGTTGCGGGCTCGGTCACGGCCCGGGCGGGGCGACCGTTCCGCGCCCGTGGCGGCACCTTGCGTGCGGGATCCTGACCATGCGGCACGAAGCGTGTTGCCCGAGGTTCGTCCGATGCCAAGACTCTCGATGATGTCCGTACGCGCTGCACCGCCCTCGCCGTGGCGGGTGATCCTCACGGAGTGCGCCAGCCGCGGCCCTCCGCAGGCTGCCGCTGTATCACGGGGCTCTGAGGATTCGCCCATCGCCCGGTAGCATCGACAAGGAGAGCGGCATGGGCTCCTTGCGGGTGCGGAACTGGGACCCGCTGGCGATCTCCGACTCGAACGCGGAGACCTTCCCCGACCGCGAGCCGGTCATCGCTCGCCATCGGCGACACGGAACGGCTCGTCATCCCGGCGGGCGAAGTGAAGGCATCGACGAGGCGGGGAAGCGGTTCACCTACCGCAATCCCGGAATCGACCGCGGAATCCGCTTCTTCCAGATGCAGCGCATGCCCGAAGCCCCAGCCCGGGACGGGCACGTGCGCTATCGCGTCCGCTTCACGGTGGTCGGGATCGACCTGTCGGCTCTCAAAGATCGAGTATCCCAGTGTGCAAGTCACTGGCGATCATCGTCGGTGACGACGACGGATTCTCGGGCGTGCTCCTCACCCGTCCGGGACCGATGTTCTGCTGTAGCAGAGTCCGTGTGATCAGCGATTGCCAGGCCGAAAGCCTGGCCCTGGGTCTGATCCCGCACGCTGCGCCGCGTCGCCGCTTTCGCTTGACACCGCATGGGCATCACGCGTGCCGATCGGGTACAGATGCCCCGCACCCGAGGCCGCGATCCAGGTGGATGTCCCCGCAGGGGCCGGAGACCGATGTCCGGAAGCGCATCCTCGATGCGGCCGAGGCCCACCTCTTCGCCGGGCGCGGCCACGGCGCCGCCGCACCGCTCGAGGAGATCGCGGCTCCGTGCCGGCATCGGCAAGCGGATGCTCTTCTACTACTTCGCCAGCAAGGAGGCGGTGGCGCCGGGCAGTCCTCGAACGCGCGTCGTCTCCGGCATGGAGTCGCGATCCATCAGCGCTTCCGCTCCGAGCCGGGACCGCGTGGGCCTTTGGCGACGCGATGCAGGGCATCACGCTCTTCGCGGCCGCCAACCAGTCACTGCCCTGCGCGTGCCAGACGCGCGAGATCATGGATGGAGGGCCCTACGTCGCCAGAAGCTCGCGCGCGGCGAGCGCTTGGGGCCGCTGTGCGCTACCGGCACCGCCGAGGTGGCGCGCAACATGGAGCGCGGCATCTTCCGCGAGGGTGATCCGATGCAGGTGCTGATCCACGTCGCCGGCATCACGCTCTACTACTTCCAGATGGTCCCGCTCCTGAGCAGATCTGGGACCGGGATCCACTTGCACCCGCGACGCTCGTCGAGCGTGCCGCGGCGACTGTCTGCTGTACGGCTGCTCCAGCCCACCGCCGAGGGGAGGCGTCATCGTGACGATACTCAGGACATTGGTCATTGTCGCGCTCGCCACGGGCGCAGGTGCCGCGTTCGCGCAACGGACGCGATCGAGCCCGATCGCGGTCGCACCCGACGGCCAGCCGCCTCGTCGTGAACCTGGGACTCGAACACCATCGCCCGGCTGGAGTTCGACGCCACCCACCAGGGTGCCCTGACACACGAGGCGCCGGTCGGGAAGTATCCCCCGCACGGTCGCCGTGGCGGGAGCGTTCGTCTTCACGGCGGACCAGAGTTCCGAACCGTGTCGCGGCTTGCGCAGGCCGACCTGAGCGGGCTCCAGCAGGTCAACCTGGGCTTCGGCCGCAATCCGTACGGCGTCGCGCCGCCCCCGGTGGTGGCGGCGCCGGTGTCCCGCCAGGAACGATGAGGCGGTGCTCCTCACGGTCGACCTCGGCGTGGTGGCGCGTGAAGCTGTCGTACCTGAACGCGCGCGATCGCCGTCGCCGCGAACGGGGCGACGTGGCCTACGTCACGCATCTTCCTCACCGTGGTCGAGCCCAACCTCGATGCCTGCCCGCGTCAGCGTCGTCGACGTGGGGAACAAGTCGGTCGCGAAGGTGCTCGCCATTCCGGCGGATCGTAGAGTACTCCGCGAGACGCAGAACTCGGGTCAGGGGGTGTTCAATCTGCTCTCCACCGTCGCGCTCATGCCCGACGGCGCCCTGCCGAGGTGGCGAACCAGGCGTCTGGGTCGGCGGCACGCAGGAGAACACGATCTCTGCTGACTGTCTCGAAGGGACTGTCCGCGCTGAGCGCCAGGCGGGGGCCGCGATGTTCCCGTGGGCACGTTCGCGCCTTCCCGACGGCCGGCGCTGTCCGGAACGTGTACAAGGCGTCGTTCCACGACATCACGCGCTTCGGCATCTTACAAGCTCGACGCTCGGCGAGCGGGCAACGTCGTCGGCAAGCTCGACGTCGACGAGGCCAACAACGCCACCGGACATCGAGCTGTCGCGCCGACGGCGCGTGTCGCCTACGTCGTCGACCTCATGTTCCACAGCTACCACGTCTTCAACACGGCGCGGGACAGGGCGGCGATCGCGACGACGCCTCTTCGCCGCCGCCGTCGTCGTAACGGCCCCGGCGGCGCGGACCCGGGCATGGCGTGCATTACCTGAGACGCGCTCCGGCTCGGTCGACGAACGAGGTCGCAATTCCGGATGTCGCCGCAGGCGCAGATCACGCCCATCGACGGCTATGATCCGGTCGATCCGACGCATCGCCACGGCGTCAGCACGGGCGTCGAGTTCGACGTCGCCGACGTACCGAGCGCCGCGGACGTCTCGCAGATGCAGGCCGGCCGGTGCGACGCCGATCGGCATCGGCGCCGCATCGGCGTGCGGCTGTCGCCCGACGGGCAGACGGTCGTACGTCGCGAACTACCTCGCCCGGAACGTCGTGCCGGTCGCGGCCGCCGCGCCGCTCGACGCCGGTGGCAAGCCCGCCAACCTCCGCTGCGCGCGACCAGCGCCGGGCGGTCGCGTGCGGCACGCAACAACGACTGCGCCGGCCGGCGCACGGCTTCTGCAACCATCCCGGCGGCGCCGCGTGCACCGACCGACGCCGACTGCGCATGGCTCGCCGCCCTGCATCACGCGTCGCAGGACTGCGTGCCGCTGATCCTCGGCCAGCCGGTCTCGACGCCTCACTGGCGGCATCATCGCAGCCGATGTTCTCCCGCCGTCGATCCTCGACGGCAAAGATCCCGTTCAACACCGCGGCGCGCGACGCGCAGCGTCTCGGAACGCCGTGTGGGCCTCGGTGCCGCCGCGCCGCTGCTTCAACGAAGCCACGCGGCATCGACAACGCGATGACGCCGGGCAGCGTCGTGAGCACGTCGCACGACGCGCTCCTACGTCACCTGCTCCACCTGCCACGCCGACTTCGGCGGCCAGGACGGCTGACGTGGGACTTCTCCCAGTTCGGCGCCTCGCTCCGGAACACGATGGACCTGCGCGGCCGACCCGGATTCTCGCCCGGGCACCTGCAGCAACGATCCCGGCGAAGCGAGTGCTTCTTCGACGCCGCGTGCGGCGACGGCGTAACGCCTGCAAGATGAACCCGACAGATGATCCCGCCGAACGTGCCGGCCGCCGGATCGCGACCGCTACTTCAACCCCATGCTCACCGTCCACTGGAACGGCGACCGCGACGAGGTGGAGGACTTCGAGCACACCTATCGCAGCCGCTCATGGGCGCGGGCGATTGCGACGGCATCGGAGTGTCACGTCCCGAACCTGCCAGGGCGCGCTCATCCAGCGCAGCCCCGACGACCTCGAGCGACCCGGCCGACGTGCACGACGACCTCGGCGCCCGCCGAACCGGAACATCCGCGGCCCGGTCGACCGGGCATGAACGTCGGCGTCCGGCTCGAGCAACATGGCGCGACTTCGTCTACTCGTCGACCGACTTCGCGCAGAATCCCGAACGCGGCCGACGCACGGCCGTCGAGCGCGGGCGGCGGCATCTTCAACGACCCCGCAGACGCAGTGCGCCGACCTGCCACGACGGCTCGGCCCGCGGAACCGGCCAGCAGTTCTTCACCGACAAGAAGCCGAACTTCACCGGGACTTCGATCCGAACCAGCGCCGCGGACCGGACAGGAACAATCCCGTTTCGTCCGGCACGACGTCGGGACGGCGCAACCTGTTCGACGACGCCGACCCGCTCGCCGTGCGATGAGCAACCAGACCTTCCAGAACCCGGGCAACCCGCCCGACCGGCGGACCATCCCGGGAGCCGCGGACGTCCTCGGCGAGTACATCACGCCGGTGCTGAACGACCTCTGGAACACGGCGCCCTACCTGCACGACGGCAGCGCGCACGCCCTGCTCGACGTCGTCCGCGCCGTGCGACCCCGACGCTCGCGACGACCGCCTCCAGGCCGGTCGTGGGCCGCAACCTCCGGGCCGTCCGGCACCGAGTCGCACGACGACCAGCCTACTCACCCCGCAGCAGCTGAACGACCTGGTCGAGTTCCAGAACGCGCCTTCACGCTGAGCACCCGCATCGGAGCACCAACGAGCGCGCGCGGAATGCGGGCACGATGAACATCAAGCGGCTTCGTGGTCACCTTCCCGCGGACGAAGAAGAACGGGAAGAAGGCGCCGAGTCGCGGCGCGATCCTCGCGACCGGCACGCTGAGCGCGGGAACTCGGAGGCGGGGGCTCCGGCGGGTCGTCGGGAATCGTGGTTTCCCCTCGCGGTTCCCAACGGAGACCGGATGGCCATCCTCGAGCAGACCCTGCAGACCACCAACGGCAGGCGCTACCACGGTGCGGCGACGGGAGGCGCGGAGCGCTGGCGCTGGTCGTGAAATCCAGGGCCGGCGGCTCGGGCGTTCACGCTCAAGGGCAAACGCCTCGACCTCTCCACGCTCGACACGGGCAATCGCGACGTGACCATCGCGTCGAATTCGGCAAGGCTTAGCAATACGTAACTGAACGAAGTACACT
>ERZ1370068.10572-contig-9259_pt1 | contig 41419 bp, 71 predicted proteins | sample MGYA00561227_ERZ1370068 | MGnify/ENA primary metagenome ERZ1370068 (study PRJEB38410, sample SAMEA6850437) | metagenome | study: Metagenomic assessment of the ecological functions of the soil: analysis of the soil microbiota associated with the... | reverse complement strand
TGTACTTCGTTCCGGTTACGTATTGCGGTAGCGACCCGCGTCAACGCCTCATCCATAGGCACATGCACATCGGCGTAACGCGTGATGCCCTTCATGTCGCCGAGCGCCTGCTTCACCGCCTGGCCGAGCGCGATACCGACGTCCTCAGTGGTATGGTGATGGTCGATGTGCAGGATCGCCCTTGGCCTTGACCGTGATGTCGATGCGCGAGTGCCGCGCGAGCAGGATCGAGCATATGGTCGAGAAAGCCAATGCCGGTCGCGACCGACGCGCGACCCGCGCCATCAAGATCGACTTCGACCTCAACGCGTCGGTTTCCTTGGTCTTTCGCTTGACGGCGGCCTTGCGCATGCAAATATCCTCTATTCGCGCGCCTTTTATCAGGGTTTAGCCGGATTGCGCCACATCCGTTGCGAATGGTTTTGCAAACACGCTGTCGCCATGCCTAGATGACGCAAGTCCGGGGCCCTAAGCGTATGTCATCGAACGAACTCCCCTCCTGGCACGGCACCACAATCCTCACCGTCCGCAAGGGCGGCCAAGTGGTCATTGGCGGCGACGGCCGGGTGACAATCAGGCAAACGATCGTCAAATCCAATCGCCAAGAAGGTGCGCCGGCTCGGCAAAGGCGACGTGATTGGCGGATTTGCCGGTGCCACCGCCGACGCCTTCACGCTGTTCGAACGGCTGGAGGCCAAGCTCGAGCAATATCCCGGGCCAGCTCACCCGCGCTCGCGTCGAGCTCGCCAAGGACTGGCGCACCGACCGCTACCTGCGCCGGCTCGAAGCCATGATGATCGTCGCCGACCGCAGCGTCAGCCTGGTGCTCACCGGCACCGGCGACGTGCTGGAGCCGGAGAACGGCGTCATGGGCATCGGCTCTGGCGGCAACTATGCGCTCGCCGCGGCGCGCGCGCTGCTCGACTGGCCGACCTCGACGCCGAGGCGATCGCGCGCAAGGCGCTGGCCATCGCCGCCGACATCTGCGTCTTCACCAACACGCAAGCGTCACTATCGAGATCCCTGAACACGTCGGCGACCAGGTAATGCATGACCGACTTTTCCCCGCGCGAGATCGTCTCCGAACTCGACCGCTACATCATCGGCCAGCAGCGACGCCAAGCGCGCCGTCGCCATCGCGCTGCGCAACCGCTGGCGGCGGCAGCAGCTCGACCGGACAGCTGCGCGAGGAGGTGCTGCCGAAGAACATCCTGATGATCGGCCCGACCGGCGTCGGCAAGACCGAGATCTCGCGGCGCCTGGCCAGGCTTGCCGGCGCGCCGTTCATCAAGGTCGAGGCGACCAAGTTCACCGAGGTCGGCTATGTCGGCCGCGACGTCGAGCAGATCGTCCGCGATCTGGTCGAGGTCGGCATCGGCTCGTGCGCGAACGGCAAGCGGAAAGAGTGTCAGGCGCAAGCGCCGAGCTAATCGCCGAGGAGCGCGTGCTCGACGCCCTGGTCGGTCCCGGCGCGAGCCCGGCCACGCGCGACAGTCTTCCGCAAGCGCCTGCGCGCGCGGCGAGCTCGACGACAAGGAGATCGAGATCGAGGTGCAGGTACGGCGGCGCCGGCATGCCGACGTTCGAGATTCCCGGCATGCCGGGCGCCCAGATCGGCGTGATCAACATCGGCGACATGTTCGGCAAGGCGCTGGCGGCGGCCGCACCAAGACGCGCCGCGTCGACCGTGCGACGGATCACACGACCATCCTGATCAGCGGAGAGTCCGACAAGCTCCTCGACAACGAGCAGCTCGTGCAGGAAGCGATCCGCGCCGTCGAGAACAACGGCATCGTGTTCCTCGACGAAATCGACAAGATCGCGCGGCGCGCGAGGCCTGCGCGGCGCCGACGTGTCGCGCGAGGGCGTGCAGCGCGACCTGCTGCCGCTGATCGAAGGCACCACCGTCGACACCAAGCACGGCCCGGTGAAGACCGACCACATTCTGTTCATCGCCTCCGGCGCGTTCCACGTCGCCAAGCCGTCGGACCTGCTGCCCGAGCTGCAGGGCCGGCTGCCGATCCGCGTGGAGCTCAGGCCGCTCGACGCGCGACGATTTACGGCGCATTCTGACCGAGACCGAGGCCTCGCCTGATCAAGCAGTACATCGCGCTGATGGCGACCGGAAGGCGTGACGCTGGAATTCACCGACGACGCAATCGACGCCATCGCCGACATCGCGGTGGCGGTGAATGCCAGCGTCGAGAATATCGGCGCGCGGCGCCTGCAGACGGTGATGGAGCGGGTGCTCGACGAAGTATCATTCGCAGCTCCCGACCGGTCAGGCGAAACCGTCAAAATCAACGCCGCCTACGTGGAGACACGCATTGGCGACCTTGCCAAGAACGCCGACTTGAGCCGGTTCATCCTTTAAGCGTGCGCTGATTTGTTTTTCCGTCGACCGTTCAACACGTCGACAACGGGATCCAGTCATCGCAACGGGATCGGATGCCGGGAAGGTTTCTTCCAGCGCTTCGTCGAGATCGCGCTCGATGGTTCCCTCTCACGACTCGGCTCGCGATCTTTTTCCGCGGATTTCGTTTTTGATTTTGGCTTGTTCGACATACGCGATACTCCTGAAGCAGCGAGTGGTGCTCTAGCTTAGCTTCTCTTGCTCCGCCGCACCCGACGCCATAAAGCTGTCCCTCGCCGCCATGGGCGACGTGCGCGTCCTCAATCCGATTTCGACCAGCGCGCGGAACTCCGGCAGGCCCAGCCACTGCGGTACCTGCCGTTTTAAGACGCCGCGCTCACCGTCACACGCGCGCGCGCCTTTACCGGTGATCACCAACACCAGCCGCGCGCCGCGCGGAGCTCGCCGTGCGCAGAAACCGCAACAAGCGTTGCGTGCGCTTCGACCTGCGTCAGCCCATGCAGGTCAAGCCGGCGCGTCAATCCTTCCTTGCCGCGTGCAACGCGCTAGCTTCATCCGGCGGCCTAGCGGCGACGTTGCGGCGGGTGCTTTCCGGTCCACCGTTGACGGCGGTATTGGCGGCGGTTCCTCGCTGGCAGAGGGTTTCGGCCGGATCGGTTGTCGCTCACCGACGCTCCGTCATCTGCCGGATTCACTGGATTCGCGCAACGGGGCGATCTGATTTGGTGCATCGGTGGCCCACAGCACGCGCTTCTTCCGCGGAAAGAACACGACGCCGCCTGCCGTCGCCGGAGTCTCATAGATATCAGGGGCGCCGCCGCGGGCAAATGCCACAACGTTACGCTGGACGTTGTTTCCGTGGCCGACCGGGCAGCCGCTGTCACAATCATCGCCGGCCGGGGCTTCGGAAGCGGGACATTTGTAGGGCGACCGCCGTGCCACTGATAGCCACGCTTTGCGGCGACCAGCATCACGAACTGCCCATTTTGCTTGATGCGGCCGGCAATATGGCTGATCTCCTCGCCGTGGCCGAAGTAGATGTCGGCGCGCGCCGGCCCGACGATCGCGGAGCCGGTATCCTGCGCGAACAGCAGATGACGAAATTTGGTCTCCGGTTTTTCGCTTTCGATCGGCAGTTCGGCGTCTATCCAGATCGGCGTGCCGTAGATGTGGATGCGCTTGTCCACGGCCAGCGAGCGGCCGGGCGTAAGCGGCACGCCCTGCGCGCCGATGCACTCATCGTGCGTGCCCAATGGCGTCTCCTGGGAAGAAGACAAATGAGCGGTTCTTGCGGCGCAGGTCCTTGCCTTCGTCCGGATTCGCTTCCATGAATTCGCGGATCTTGTCCATCGACATCTCTTCCTTGGAGACGATGCCGCGATCGATCAGGAACTTTTCCGACCGGCGTGTAGGGCATTCCGTTGCTCGCAATATAATTGAGACGCAACAGCTTGCCGTTATCGAGCTTCACGCGCGTTGAGCCCTGAATCTGCGCGAAGAATGCGTCAACCGGATTCTTGATGTAACAAATCTCCAGTTCCTTGCCGGCCAACGCACCGTCTTCGATCCTGGTGCGATCGAGATCGGCAAATCACCTTGCTCTGGTGCCTCCTCACTGTCTCTGCCGGCGCGGCATGCAAATCGGGATCGTGTATTCGTCGCTGGGGAAGCGCGAGCCATCCACCTCTGTTTCGTAGTAACCGGTAAAGAAGCCTGCGGCTTTGTCCGGCCGGCGTCACTCGAACCGGTTTGAAATTGTTCTCGAAGAAGCTCTTGCGCGCATGGTCGCGGTCGAGTTGCCCGGCCGCCACTGCACGCTCACAGACCTTGAAAAGTGCGCCGTAGAAAGGACGTGCGGACCGCATCGCCCTGGTGCCGTTGACGATGGCGCGACAGCTTTTCAGGAACGTATCAAAGGCGACGGCGTGATCGTCATCCGTCCAGCCCGGCGAGCGTCGAAAAGCTGAGGGGTTCAACTGCGTGCATTGCGAAGATTCAAAGCCGATGCCGGATCGCTTGGAGCTGCGATGAGCCAGAAGCAGAAACCAACGATACAGGCAGGAGCGAAGAACGATCCCCTGCATGCCGTCACTGCCCGGCTTCAGTGGCGAGAAGCTTCCAGTTCGGATCGCGCGAGGTGACGTCGCGAGCAAATGTCCAGACGTCCGTAATGTCGGTCACGCGCTCGGCGTTGCCATCAATGACGTTGCCATCCTTGTCGCGCGTTACTGAGACGAAGCTTGGACTGGAATCGCACGGTCACCTGCGCGTTACGCCCGCGCAGTTCGGCCGCGGTAATATCCGCGTTGTCGATGGACACGAACCGGCTCTCCACCGTTTCACCCGCGCTTCTCGCGTTCAGCTGATGGCACTCTCAAAACCATCATAAACTTCGCGTGCAAGCAGATTCTTCAACGTGCGGCGGTCACCTTCGGCGAAGGGCGTTGACAATCATCTTCGTAGGCACGCGCGCACACGTGAGGAAGTGCTTGCCATCAAAATTGGCGTCAGCTCCTGCGATGGCATCGAGGCCGGCCGCAATCACCGAACCAGCTTCGGCAACGCCCTTCCACCGTTCGGGGAGGGTTCCGGCTCGGCTCAGCCGGTTTCGGCGTGGCTGCTTCAGCGTTACGATTAGGCAACGTAACGATCTTTTCTGGCCGCCGGGCGAACCGGTTCCCGGGCAGAATAAGGATCGTATGGAGGACGCTCCCGACCGGTGCGCTTGGCCAAGCACGCTTCGCAATCGCAGGAAGATGAACACTGCGAGGGCCAAGAAAATGATGGTGTAGATATCGAACACGTCTCGCATGCTTTCGGCTACCGTAGTGGCACATCGGCCAGGTCAGTGTTTCGGCCCGTCGTCCACGAGACGACCGAGCGGCCGGCTTTGCCGCTATTGCATCCGCCGGTGGCCACGCCAATCCCTAGGCCGGGGCCTCGCGCCAGGACCGCGGCGCAGTTCAGGTCTCTCGGTCGAACCTCAGACGATCAGGGCGCCTAGGCCAACATCGACAAGGCACAGAACATATAGCTGATTAATGTGGCAAAATGGGCGTTGTTGGCGCTGCTGGCGCTGCCATTTCTGGAACTTGCGGTAGTTCGTCGCGGTCACTGCTGACTGATCGGTGTCCGGCTGGGCGTTGAGTCCTGGTGGCGGCCGGTTCGGCCATCGGTTTGCTCATATTGCGCCGTGCACGGCGGCAGTCATATTGCGCGCATGCGCGTCGCCCTGGACAGGGCAGTTTCACCGCTCTTGAGGCGGACGCGTCGGGCGGCGCGATCCTAGTTGCGGGAATTCTATTGTTGATTCCGGGATTTATTACCGATATTGCCGCTCTGTTGCCTGCTCATACCGCCCTTGCGCTCGCCATGCGCCTCGCGTTCCGCCATGTTGTCGCGCCAGCCCGCAACGATGGCGTCGTCGACCTTCCACCGGAACAATGGCATCAGGTGCCCGACCCCTCATTGCCGGACCAGCGCAGGCGCGATCCGAAGCGCATTGAGCCGGGCGATGTCATCGGCTCCTAAAAAAGATCATGCGGACGCAAAACGATACCATCCTTGTTCCCTTCTTGACCCTATGTTAGCCAACCGCCGCACAAGCAAGGAGTGTGGTGCGAAGGAGCGTTCATGACGACAACGAACGGAGGCCCAACACCGGCCGCGGCACAGGGACACGCAGCCGCAACTGGCCGTGGTGTCTCCAATACATCAAGGACTTTTCGTTCGAAAATCCGAACGCGCCGAAGTCGCTTGCTGGGCGTCAGGAACAGCCACAGATCGGCATTCAGATTAATGTCGGCGCCAACCCGTTGTCGGAGACCGACATCGAGGTGGTGATCAAACTCGACGGCAAGGCCGAAGTCGCAGGCGACTTTATTGTTCCGTTTCGAGCTGGAATTTGCCGGCGTGTTTCGCATTCGGAATGTCCCGCAGGAGAGCATGAACCCGGTCGTATTGATCGAGTGCCCGCGGCTTCTCTTCCCGTTTGCGCGCGAGATCATCGCCACCGCGGTCCGCAATGGCGGCTTTCCACCACTCCTGCTCGATCCGGTGGATTTCGTCGGTCTCTACCGCCAGAAGATGGCGCAACGGCAGCCCGCTCAGGCACCTGCGCGGGGCTGAACCGTCAGCCGGCGTCCGGTCGGTACTCGCGCCACAGCGCGTTCTCGCCGAGGCTCGCCACAAACTCGCGGTGCGCTGCAAATTCGGCTTCGCTTAGCCGCGGCGCCAGTACGCTCGGGGCGCTCGACGTATCGCGACGATACCGTCAACCGCATTCGCCACCCGTTCACCGTTCTCGGCAAGCCCGAGCTGCGCCTGACGTGCACCGGTCAGTTCGACATAGACCTCGGCCAAAATCTCGGCATCAAGCAGCGCGCCGTGCTTGGTGCGGCGTGAATTGTCGATCCCATAGCGTGCGCACAGGTCGTCAAGGCGGTTGGGGCCCGCCGGATGCTTGCGGCGTGCCAGCAACAGCGCGTATCGACCAACCGCTCACGCGCTATCAGCGCGCGATCGACGCGTTTGAGCTCGGCGCAGGAGAAACGTGTGATCGAAGCCGGCATTGTGGATCTACAAGCGGCGCGTCGCCGATAAAGGCAAGAAACTCGTCGGCGATTTCAACGAACACGCTTGTGCCCCTTCAGGAACTCGGTGGAAAGACCATGGATAGCGAACGCCTCGGCCGGCACGTCGCGTTCCGGATTGAGAGTACGCATGAAATGTCGAACCGGTCGGTATCCGGTTGAGCAGCTCGACGCAGCCGAGCTCGACAAGGCGATGGCCTTGGACCGGATCCAGGCCGGTGGTTTCGGTATCGAGAACGATTTCGCGCATATTGCCTTTCAGCGACAGAATCACCGCCGCCGTTTCGGCATTGTAGCAATACGCGCCAGAATATCACGCACCTGGGTCCGCGCTGCGTCAAATCCTTTGATGTATCCACCACGAAATCCGCACGCGCTCGCTTGTCTGCGTCCGGCATTTGGCTAGCGAGAATCGCGGTAAAATTTCTGTTCCGTCATCCCGGGGCGTTCGAACGCGCGGGCGCGCTGGACAGCAGCCGGCGCGGGAGACCACCACCACCGCGTCGCAACGTTTGTCGCCACCCGTTTCGAACAGGAGCGGAATATCCAGCACGGCTACGCCCGCTCCCCTGCGTTCGGCCTCGGCGAGAAAACGCTCCTCGGCCTTGCGCACCAGCGGATGTACGATCCCTTCAAGCGTTTTGACGGCAGCGCTGTCGCCCAGAACCCGATGCCCGAGCTTATCGCGGTCTACCTTGCCGCCGGCGGTCGTTCCAGGAAAAGCCGCCTCGATCGGTGGCGTCGCCTCAGCCTCATAGAGCCGGTGCACGGCCGCGTCCGCATCATGCACCGGCACGCCCCTCTTCGGCGAACATCTTCGCCGTGGCGGATTTTCCCATGCCAAGCGAGCCGGTGAGGCCGAGGATGAACATGTCATTCTTACCCTGCGCATGATCTTTCCGAAAACCGGTTGCCATCCCCGATCGGGGTCGAGGACAAGCTTTCGGGATCATGCGCTAAACGTCCACGAACTTGTCCTGCCGCAGGAAGGCCAGGCAACGGCAAAAGCGGTAGGCCGAGAATCGTAAAAAGTCGCCCTCGACCCGCTCGAACAAATGAATCCCGATACCCTCGAGCTGATAGCCGCCAACACTTCTGGTTGCCGCATTTCCCGCCATGTCGAGGTAACCATTGAGGAAACGGTCGGAAAAATCGCGCATCGCAAGCCGGGCCGTGTCGACACGGGCAAACATGATCTCGTTGTCGCGGACCAGAGCAAGTGCCGAGTGAAGCTCATGGACGCCGGCCGGCGCAATGCGCGCAACTGCTCGGCGGCTTCCGTGCACGATCGGCCGGCTTGGCAAAACGTTTTGCCCCGCATGCAAGCGTTTGATCGGCACCAGCACGAGACGCCCCGGCAGCGAGGACGCAACCGCCTGGGCCTTGGCGCGGGCCAAATGGCGGGCCACTGCGGCTGCATCCGCGATGCCAGATTCCACCTCCACGGCACGTTCGTCGATCTGCGACGGTCTGATCTCAAAGCGCAGGCCGGCCGCCGCGAGAATCTTTGCCGCGAACGTCGCTCCTCGAAGCAAGCACGAGCGGCTGGGGGCAAGCCAAAGCACCATGATCACGCCACTGGATGCCGGCGTCGCTCACTCAAGAGCCGCATCACCGCCGCGGCTGTCTCCTCGATCGAGCGTCTTGTCACATCTATTGTGGGCCAACTGTGCTTGGCACACAGCCGGCGCGAAAGAGACTTCCTCGGCTACTGCCGTCCTGTCGATATATTGATCATCGTCTCGATGAGCCTTCAGACCGAGTAACCGGTTCTCGCGTATCTGCACGATGCGTTCGGGATCGCATACAGCCCGACCACAAGCGGTCGTGAGAAGATTTTCACGGCAGGCGCCACCGTCACGCCAGGGACCAGCGGCACTGTGCCGGTCTTCACCCCTCGATTGGCAAGATAGATCGAGGCTGGCGTTTTGATGTACGCGAGACACCCACCAAGACAACATCGGCTTCCTCAAGGCCTTCAACGTGTTGGCCGTCGTCGTGCAGCATCGCGTAGTTGAGGGCATCAATGCGCTGGAAATATTCTGCGTTAAGAACGTGCCGCCGGCCCGGTGGATGGTTTCGGCGCCGAGATACGATTGGAACAGCCGCAGGACCGGCCCCAATACCGACATGCAGGGCAAGCCGAGCTCACGGCATTTTTTCTCCAGCAATTGGATGAGATCCTCTTCGAGCAAGGTGTAGAGCACCAGGCCAGGTGAATCCGAGATCTCCGCCAGTGCAAGGTCGAGCTGCTTCTGCAGCGGACCATCGGGTAGAGATGTTCGACAGGCGACACATTGGCGTATTGCGCCGCTGCGGCCCGGCGACCGTAATCAGTGTTTCACCGGTGGCGTCAGACACCAGGTGAAGATGATAAATAACCGGTCTCGGGCATCTGTATATCAACCAGATAGCGTGTGGATATTACGGAGGAGGCCATGCCCCGGCCTGACAAGCAGGCCGTCCCTGACGATGAGTACAATTTCCATCCACATCACTGCCCCCGGGACGCCGATCGGACGCTGATGAAGTCGTGATGCCTTATGTGGATACTCGCCTGGGGAAGGACGTGGATTGCTTAGTAAAAAAGCCTTATAAATCAGCCACTGCTGCTGTGGACAGAGTTCTGCTGGATTATATGCCGGATTCTGGATCAATTCAGTCCATCCGGTGGACAGAGTGTTGATCGGCAGGCATGAGTCCAATCAACGCTCTAACTACAACAACAGAGTCTAAAGAAGATTCTTTATGAATAAGACCGTGATTGGCAGTGCCATGGGGAAAAAGCTTTTACGCGTACTAAACGGGCAGCGTGAAACGATTCCTCCCGTATGGCTGATGCGGCAAGCGGGACGCTATTTGCCGGAATACCGTTCGATACGTGAAAAGGCGGGAGGATTTCTCGATCTGTGTTTTAATCCTGAACTTGCGGCAGAAGTAACCTTGCAGCCGGTGCGGCGTTTTGGTTTCGATGCAGCGATTTTATTTTCCGATATTCTGATTGTGCCGCTGGCCCTCGGACGAAAGGTTGAATTTTTGGCTGGTGAGGGGCCGAAGCTTGATCCGCTTGATGATGCGGCGGGACTTGCGACGCTGCGAGCGTCTGTCGACCAGGATGTGCTCGCACCAGTCTATGAGACCGTGCGCCGGGTGACGAGCGTACTGGACCATAAACTGCATTTATCGGATTTTGTGGAGCACCGTGGACCGTTGCAACCTATATGGTTGCAGGGAGCAGCAACTCGGACCAAGCACCCGCGCGTCTATTTGCGTATCGCGATCCAGAACTCTTCGAGCAATTGATCGACCGACTGGTGGAAGCGTCGATTGAGTATCTGGTTGGTCAGTTCAGGGCTGGGGTCGAGGTCGTACAGATCTTTGATACTTGGTCTGGTGTGCTGGGACCCGAGCAATTCGAGCGGTGGTGTATCGCCCCGACGCAAAAAATTGTCGCGGGTGTGCGCCGGCAAATCTCTGACGCCAAGATTATCGGTTTTCCACGCGGCGCAGGTGCAATGGCACTCCCTACGTGGAGATGACCGGAGTCAGCGCGATAGGTGTTGACTGGGCTTTCGAGCGCTCGATTGCTCGCGACGCTCTACAATCGCGCGCGTGCCCGTACAGGGCAATGTCGATCCACTGGCCTTGCTGGCGGGTGGCGCAGCGCTCGACCGCGAGGTGGACGATGTCATGAAGGAGCTTGGCGACGGCCCACTGATTTTCAATCTCGGTCATGGCATTTTGCCGGAAACCCCGATCGCGAACGTCGAGCGCATGCTCAAGCGAGTGCGCGGGGTAGCCATGGTATCTCTGGCTCAAAGCCCTGCACATCATCGCGGTCGTCGCCTGGATGGCGGGCATGCTCTATTTGCCGCGGCTGTTCGTCTATCACGCGGCGGCGAAGCCCGGCTCCGAGCTATCGGAAACGTTCAAGACCATGGAATACCGGCTGCTCAACTTCATCATGACGCCGGCAATGATCGTGGCCTGGATCGTCGGCATTGTTCTGCTTCTGCAAGGCCAATGGCTCGGCGCGGGCTGGTTTCATGCCAAATTCGCGGCAGTGCTGGCGATGACCGTCCTGCATGGATTATTTTCGCATTGGGTAAATGAATTCCGCTTCGACCGGAATCGGCATAGCCAGAAATTCTATCGTATTGTCAATGAGATACCGACCGGTCTGCTGATTGTCATCGTGGTGCTGGTGGTCGTGAAGCCGTTTTAGGCGCCCCAGATCGTTGCACAGCCCTGCCGCGCCTCTTGCGCGAAAGGCCGGCTCAACTTATCTTGTTGTTATCCCACCGAACGCAGGCGGATGCAGTCGCGTTCCGGCTCCCAACGTTTGGGCCGGTCGCAGCATCGGGTTCCGGGCCTCTTTCCCAGCTTCCTCGTTACCCCAGACCTGCGATCTCTCTCTCTAAGTCACACGGCGTAAAGTCTTTTTATTTTCAAGCACTTTCGCCGGTAACGCTCCCAAGGACGTAAGCCCCCAATGCGGGAAATGAAACTCCAGGACCTCAAGTCCAAGACACCTGCCGAACTCGTCGCTTTCGCTGAAGAACACCAGGTCGAAAACGCCAGCACCATGCGCAAGCAGGAGCTGATGTTCGCGATCCTCAAGCAACTTGCGACCCAGGAAGTCGACATCATCGGTGAAGGTGTTGTCGAAGTGCTTTCCGACGGATTCGGCTTTCTGCGCTCGCCGGAATCAAACTACCTGTCCGGCCCCGACGACATCTATGTCTCGCCCAGCCAGATCCGCCGCTTCGGCCTGCGCACCGGCGACACTGTCGAAGGCCATATCCGCTCTCCGAAGGAAGGCGAACGCTACTTCGCGCTGCTCAAGGTCAACACGATCAATTTCGAGGATCCTGAGAAGGCGCGCCACAAAGGTCAATTTCGACAACCTGACGCCGCTCTATCCCGATGAGCGGCTCAAGATGGAATACGAGGACCCGACCAAGAAGGATCTCTCGGCGCGCGTCATCGACATCGTGGCGCCGATCGGCAAGGGCCAGCGTGCGCTGATCGTGTCGCCGCCGCGCACCGGCAAGACCGTGCTGCTGCAGAACATCGCGCACTCGATCACCGCCAATCATCCTGAATACTTACCTGATCGTGCTGCTGATCGACGAGCGGCCGGAGGAAGTCACCGACATGCAGCGCTCGGTGAAGGGCGAGGTGATCTCCTCGACCTTCGACGAGCCGGCCTCGCGCCACGTGCAGGTCGCCGAGATGGTGATCGAGAAGGCCAAGCGCCTGGTCGAGCACCAGCGCGACGTGGTTATCCTGCTCGACTCGATCACGCGCCTCGGCCGCGCCTACAACACCGTGGTGCCGTCTTCCGGCAAGGTGCTCACCGGCGGCGTCGACGCCAATGCGCTGCAGCGGCCGAAGCGCTTCTTCGGCGCCGCGCGCAACATCGAGGAAGGCGGCTCGCTCACCATCATCGCCACGGCGCTGATCGATACCGGCAGCCGCATGGACGAAGTGATCTTCGAAGAGTTCAAGGGCACCGGCAACTCGGAACTGATCCTCGACCGCAAGGTGGCCGACAAGCGCACCTTCCCGGCGATCGACATCACGCGCTCCGGCACGCGCAAGGAAGAACTGCTCACCGATCGCGCGGATCAGCTCAAGAAGATGTACGTCCTGCGCCGTATCCTCAACCCGATGGGCACGATGGACGCAATCGACTTCCTGCTCGACAAGCTGCGCAACACGAAGAACAACGGCGAGTTTTCCAGAGTCGATGAATACGTAATCGGGTTGATCGAGCGCGCGTATCGCGCCGAGACAGTGATCTCTGAAATAGTGATGGCCGGGCTTTCGCCCGGCCATTTGTTGCGAGTAGAACCAGATCTTCTGGCGGCGTCAGAGCGTATTCAAGAAATTGACGAGATCGGCTTTCTGCTTGTGAGTGAGGCCGATCGCGAAACGCTGGTCATAGAAGTCGACGACGTCCCGCAAGGTGGCGGCCGAACCATTGTGGAAGTAAGGCGCGCGTGCGGCGAGCCCGCGCAGGATCGGTCCTAGAATCGGCCGATATCCTTGCATTTACCGCTGATCATGGCGCGGCCCGGGTCAGTGACTTTGTAGACGCGGCCGGCAAGCGACCCCTGCATGCAGGTCAGCGTGAACACCGGCAGTCCGGCAGATGTCGAGCACCGGCGGTTTTTTGTCGCCAGCATCGGGCACCCCGATGTTCAACGGCGCCTTGACCGAGTGGTGGCCGACATTCGGCGAGTCGTGGCAGGTGCCGCAGAGATCCCGGGATGCTCTCGACGTTGAGATCATCGTTGAGGCCGGCAACACCGGTGATGTTGATCTTCGTGTTGTTGAATAGTTCCTCGCCGCGCGCACCGAGCGGCGATGCTCGCTCACCATGCCGCGCTCACGATCGTTGTGGCGCCAAACGTCGGTAATGTTGACGTTCTTGAACAGCTCCTCAATGCCCGCCATCGGTTGTCATGGTCGCCATGATCGTGATGACGATCGCCGGCGCTGAGCCAGCGGCCGATACAGGTCGAAGATCTGCGGACGGTAAAGGGAATGCCTTTGGGATTTACCCCGAGCGGATCGTTTATGCCGATAAAGAAATCAGCCATTTGCGACGAGAGGTGGATCGGGCCGCCTTTGGCATTGTCGCCGGTGAGGAACTTGGCTTTGTGATCGAAGACCTGCGCCGTGAAGATACCCTTCTGGAAGGCGACAATCTCGGCCACCTGGTCCGGGTGTGGGCGGCACGGCGGCCTGCGCATGGCCGGAGGGTGGCGTCGACCGCCTGGTTCTTCAGGTCTGAGGCTCGCGGCCGTCCACATGATCGCGCTCAAGAAGCCGATATTGGTGGTCGGCATGGGACGCCGGTACATCGAGAGAATGCCCACGGTTGGCTCACAACGCCGGTCGCAGGGTTGGTACTGCACGCCGTAGGGATCGTCGACGGCTGTGACGGCGAATTCCGCCTGTTGACGGAATAGCCTAGACCGATGCGGATCAGGCCTTCTCTCTCCAGCAATTTATAGGCGCGCTGCTTTGCGCGCAGCGTCGAGGAACGTCATCGCTCGGGCAAGTCGCGCCGTCGACCAAGACGAAAGATCGGGTCCGTGCCGGCAGCTTTTCTCGAACCGCTCCGCTACATCGTTCGGCGCTCACACCCCAGCCGTTCTGCGGCTGATGGCAGGGTGAAACAGGTTCTGCCATTCGTTCCCGCATATCCTTGAAGAAGGCATTGTTCGAGGTGATCGGTCGCGCCGTTGGGCTGGAACGACGCGATCGCGCCGTTCGGATCCGAATCCACACTGAAGCGATCAATCACTCGCGGAGTGTGTTGCGCGCCGCGATCAGGATCCTTGTAGCGGCGCATTTTCTGCATGTGCTCGAGCATCGCGAGGAGCGAAGTCCGGCTTGCTGATATTTTCCGGTGCTTTTGCGCTGTCGCACTTTGCGGCGACGCGAGCGTGAGGGCAGACGAAAGCTCCGAAAGAAAAAATCTCCGAAGCGCTGATTGCTTTTGATGCAGGAGAAATCCGGAGCGCCAGTGCATGAGTTACGTCCTCCGAAGTGTCATTTGGAATTCGAAGTGTGGCTACGAAACCCAATCCACTATGCACAGCGGGATATATCGAACCAACGAGCCGCGCGTCATCCCGACGGTGGAAGAGCCGCACGCGGAAGCGCGTCGAAAATATTTTCGTGCTTAAGTTGGAGCGCGAGGAATTCGACTTAATCTAGTTGAATGAAAATAGTTGTTATGTTGACTGATTAAGATGCGCGCATATTCGCCACTGTGGCAGCAATGGCATCAGCATTTGTCACCGGCAGTGAACAACGCTCCGGCAATGCAGATGAAAGCGGCGCTTCGCCTGCGTGGCTTTTAGCTTTTCGTGCGCGGATGCGCGGTCGGCAGATCCGCGGAGCTTTTGGCGCGCAGCACGATGCGATCCACGTACGGCAGCTTCAGTGCAGCTTGCGCGAAGCGCTCGGTCTCCTGTCCAGTCGCGACGATCTCGGCGCCACGCAAACGCAGATCGAGCGCATTGAGCAGCGCCACGTGGCCAAACAGATTGCGCTCGACCGCGGAAAGAATTGCTTCAATGAGCTGGTCGGCTTTCTGGCGCCACGTGTCGTTTCCGGCCAGAACCGAGAGTCGCACCAGGTTCTGCGCGGCAACGGCATTGGGATTGGGCGTCGCGTCATCGCTGGTCGAGTGCGGACGCAGCAGCAGAATCTGGAAGCATCATCCGCGGAAAGATAGTAACCGCCGGTGTCGGGGTCGGCGTAATGCGCGTCCGAACGCGCTTTGCCAGGCGAGCGCCTGATCGAGATAGCGGCGCTCGCCGGTCGCTTCATAGAGCGCCAGCGCGGCGCGGATCATGGCGGCGAAATCGGAAGCGAGTCCGGGAAACAGCAGTTTGCCGTCGCGCCAGGAATGGCCGAGCCGATCGCCCTTGCTCATGTTGTGCGCAATGAAATCGAAGGCGCGTCGGCCATCATCGAGCCAGTCCGGCTCATCCAGAATTATGGCCGCATTGACCAGTGCGGCGATCATCAGGCCATTCCAGTCGGCCAGCACCTTGTCGTCGAGGCCGGGACGGATACGTGTGCTTCGCACGGCCAATAATCTTGCACGCAACAGCGCCAACCGGGCCTCATCGTCCTCAGTGCGCTGGCGAGGTTTGCAGCCGGTTGAGAATGCTGTGGCCTTCAAAATTGCCGCCGGGCGTCACGTCGTAGTGGTGGGCGAAATACTCACCATCCTCGGTGCCGAGAACCTTGATCACGTCCTCGTGCGACCAGACGTAAAACTTGCCTTCCTCGCCTTCCGAATCCGCATCGAGCGAAGCTGCAAAAGCACCCTCGCCTGTGGTCATCTCGCGTGCGAGCCACGTCGACCGTTTCGCGCGCGCGCCGGGCGAACAGCAGCGTGCCGCTGCGCTGCAACGCGAGCGCCAGCAGCTCGAGCAGTTGCGCGTTGTCGTAGAGCATCTTCTCGAAATGCGGCACCAGCCATCTCTCGTCGACCGAATAACGCGCGAAAAGCCGCCGCCGAGATGATCGTAGATGCCGCCCTCGCACATCCGTTCAAGGGAATGCTCGACCGTCTCGAAAAACCGCACGATCGTTCGTGCGCAAGCCTGCGCGCCAGAGCATTTCGAGGATTGCGGGTTGCGGAAACTTTGGCGCGCCGCGCAGGCCGCCATTGACGGATCGAACATGTTGCCGATCTGCATGGCAGCCGCATCCAGCTCCTTCAGCCCGATGGTCACCTTCCCGGCCGGCCGTGCCTTGTCGGCGAGCCGCGCAAGCAGCGCGGCGCGGTTCTGCTCGATCCGCGCCGGCTCCTCGCGAAACAGCCGCGCAACTTCGCTGCAAGACGTCGACGAAAGCCGGACGCCCGAAGCGGGATTCTTTCGGAAAATAAGTACCGCCCCACACGGTTCGGCCCGTGGCGTCAGAAACATGGTCAGCGGCCAGCCGCCCTGCTCGCCCAGCAGATGCAGCGCATTCATGTAGATCTGATCGATGTCGGGCCGTTCTTCGCGGTCGACCTTGATGTTGACGAACAGCTCGTTCATCACCCGCGCAGTCGCCTCATCCTCGAACGACTCGTGCGCCATCACGTGGCACCAATGGCACGCCGCGTAGCCAACCGAGAGAAGGATTGGCCGATTCGAAGCGCTTTGCTTCGGCTAACGCCTCCGGTCCCCACGTCCACCAGTCCACCGGATTGTGCTTGTGCTGGAGCAGGTATGGCGACGTGGCTTCGCCGAGACGGTTCATGTGCGCAGGATTTTGGGCGATGCCATCGCCGCAGCCTAGCGTGGATCAAGGTCGGCAGGAAACGGCCGTCACCGGGATCGTTTGGCGACGAGTTCGGGATTGTGTGGCGCGAGCCCGGCCCTACGGCAGGATCGCAAGTGCACGCGCCGGAAATCCAAGACCTTTGCGCACTTTCGGCCAGGTGACGACAATGAGCGCGCCCTTGGGCGGCACCTTGTCGAGGTTGGCCATGACCTCGATCTGATAGTGCCCGTGCTGGAGGATGTAGGTTTCCGAAAGCATCTTCTCGGTGGTGTCGGTGTCCATCGATTCGTGACCGGTAGCGACTACGCCGCGCTGCTCGTAAAGGAACTTGATCGTCTCGAAAGACCAGGCTGGAAATTGTTCGCGCTTGAATCGCTCCGGATTGCCATCCCAATCCTTGTACATGTCCGTGCGCAGGGCGACGAATGCTCCGTGCGGGACGCGCCCGTATTGCTTTTCCCATCTCGTCAGATCGGCGACCGAGAAGGCATGGTTCGGGTCTTGTGCCAGATATCGCGTGTTGTCGAGCACGATCAGCGGCAAGATCATTTGCTTGAGCGGGATCTCGTCCATGGTGATCCCTTGCTCGTCGAAATGTGCCGGCGGATCGACATGGGTGCCGTACTGACCAACCATTTCGTAGAAGGTCGCGCGGAATCCGTCATCCTTGATCGTGTACGGCTTGTGCGTTTTGGGATCTGCCGCAGGCGTCATTTTTGCCTGGCCGAAGCCCGACCACACCGGCGTATTGGGTCCGAAGCTGTGGGTCAGGTCGACAAATTGCTTCGATGCGATCACGCGATAGGCGCGCGCGAGATCACTTTGCGCATACGCAAATGATTGCGGAAAGCCCGCAAGTGCGAGCAGCAGCAAAACGGCACAAAAGCGGAGCTTGGGTGCCATGACGCCTCTCCGGCCGATCGTGAAACCGCGATCATATCCCAGACGGTGAAATGCGCACGCCTTGCAGCGCCTTGCAGCTTCTGCACGACCGGCCGTTTGTTCGCGGGCGGGCGTTCCGATGTTGCCACACGTCAGGACGATTTGATCGCTGCGCCGACAGACCCTCCGTTGGCTGCGGGGTCTTGACCCCTGCCCTCTGTCGGCGCTTCCGTGCGCGGCGATGTCCGAGCCAACGCGTGAGACCATCTACGCCCTCTCTTCCGGCAGACCGCCGGCGGCGATCGCGGTGGTGCGCATTTCCGGCCCGCGTGCGGGTGAAGCGCTCAAGGTCCTTGCCGGCAAAATTCCTGCGCCACGAAAGCGACGCTGGCGCGAATCCGCGGACGCGATGGCGAGATCATCGACGATGCGTTGGTGCTGTGGTTTCCGGGGCCGCGCAGCGAAACGGGCGAGGATCGTCGCCGAGCTTCAGGTTCACGGCGGGCGCGCGGTGATCGGTGCCGTGTTTGGCGCGCTGTCAGATCTTGCCGGGTTGCGGCCGGCAGAGGCCGGCGAGTTCACCCGCCGCGCCTTCGAGAACGGCAAGCTCGACCTGACCGCCGTTGAAGGACTTGCCGATCTGGTGATGGCGGAAACCGAAGGGCAGCGCCGGCAGGCCTTCCGCCAGATGGCCGGTGCATTGGGTAACCGCGTCGAGAACTGGCGCGCGCAACTGATCCAGGCTTTGGCGCTGGTCGAGGCACGCATCGATTTTTCCGACGAGGCCGACGTGCCGCAGGATCTCGTGGGGCCGGCGTTGCAAATCGCACGTTCGCTCGAAGGCGAGATCGCGGCTGCGCTCGCCGATGGCGGCCGAGGCGAGCGGCTGCGTGAGGGACTGGTGGTTGCGATCGCAGGCCCGCCGAACGCCGGCAAATCCACACTGCTCAATCGTATTGCGAAGCGCGAAGTCGCGATTGTCTCGCCATATGCCGGGACCACACGCGACGTCATCGAAGTGCATCTCGATCTCGGCGGACTGCCGGTCACGCTGCTCGACACCGCGGGCATTCGTGAAACCGATGATCCGGTCGAGCTGGAAGGCGTACGGCGTGCGCAGGAGCGTGCGAGTGGCGCCGACCTGGTGCTTTGGATCGTGGACGCAAATGATTCAGCGAGCGAGCGGCTGTTGTCCGATGTGGAAAAGAACCGGGCGACGACGCCGGCTTGGCTCGTGCGCAATAAAATCGATTTAGTTCAGAGTGATAACGCAAGTAATGAACTAACCGGTCACAACAAGGAAAGTAGTGAATTAAATTTGCGGACTAACAGTTCTTTAAGAAACGTGGTTAACAAAAGTTAAACAATAAGAATGAATTTGAATTCAACTGGAATGAATTGGAGTTCGCTATTTCAGCGGTCACTGGCGAAGGTTTTGCGCACCTGTTGGCGCAGCTGGCGCGCTACGCGGAGCATTTCTGGGCGGTGCCGAATCAGCATTGGTGACCCGCGACCGCCACCGGCGTTCGCTTGAAGATGTTCTGGCAGCCTTGAGGCGCTCGCTGGGAAGCGAGATATCGCGTCACGAGGATTTATTGGCGGAAGAACTGCGCATCGCAGCTCGCGCGCTTGGCCGCGTGACGGGCCGGGTCGATGTTGAGGATGTTCTGGATGTTATTTTCCGGGACTTCTGCATCGGAAAATAGATGGCGCTCCCTGCCCTGACCCTACCCCTGCATCGTCCTTTTGCAGGACGCCATGCGCGCGCCAGGTCTGGGGTCGTTAGTCCTGGGGTCCTCGCCACATGCCGAATATGGCCTCTGGCCGTCGGAAGCCTGCCCGCCCCGAGTGTTTCACGTGAAACATTTTCGCAAAAATCAATGGTTTTGACCCCTCCCGTGCCTTCGCTACAACCCCGCCTCCGAGGTTATGATGCCCAACCGATTCGACGTCGTGGTGATTGGCGGCGGCCATGCCGGCTGCGAAGCCGCAGGCGCGGCGGCCCGCATGGGCGCCAAGACAGCTCTGATCACCCATCAGTTCGCTACCAATTGGCGCAATGTCCTGCAATCCGGCGATTGGCGGACTCGGAAAAGGCCATCTTGTCCGGGAAATCGATGCCCTGGATGGCCTCATGGGTCGAATCGCCGACCTCGGCGGCATCCAATTTCGGGTCCTGAACCGCCGCAAAGGTCCCGGCCGTAGCGGTCCGCGCGCCCAGGCCGACCGCAAGCTCTATGCGGCGGCGATGCAGGCGGCAATCCGCGCCGTCCCGAACCTCCAGGTGATCGAGGCAGAAGCCGATGACCTCGATGATCAATCGCGGCCGTGTTTGCGGCGTCAAATTTGCTGATGGCCGCGAGATTTCTGCCGGTGCCGTGGTCCTCACAACCGGCACGCTTTTTGCGCGGCCTCATCCATATCGGTGAAAACAAATACCCGCGGGCCGCGCCGGCGAAGCGCCGGCGATGGGCCTTTCGCGCACGCTCGAGAACTTCGGATTTCAAGCTCGGCCGTTTGAAAACAGGAACGCCGCCGCGGCTCGATGGCCGCACAATCGATTGGTCCGCGCTCGAAATGCAGCCCGGCGACGATCCGCCTGAACCATTCTCAATACTGACAACGCACATTGAAAATCCGCAGATCGAATGCGGCATCACGCGGACCAATCGCGGCTACGCACAAAATCATTCGCGACAATGTGCACCGATCGCCGATGTACTCGGGGCAGATCGCCAGTCGTGGTCCGCGCTATTGTCCGTCAATCGAAGACAAGATCGTGAAGTTCGGCGAGCGCGACGGGCACCAAATATTTCTGGAGCCGGAAGGTCTCGACGATCACACGGTCTATCCGAACGGAATTTCCGACATCACTTCCGGAAGACGTTCAGCACGCGTTGGTCGAGACGATTTCCGGATTGGAAAACGCGCGCTTCATTCGTCCTGGCTACGCGATTGAATACGATTACGTGGATCCGCGCGAGCTTGCGCCGACGCTGCAAGCCAAACGACTGCGCGGGCTGTTCCTGGCCGGTCAGATCAACGGCACCACAGGCTATGAAGAAGCCGCGGCACAAGGGCTCCTTGCTAGGTCTCAATGCTGCGGCTTTGGCAGGCGAGGGCGCGCGAAATCATCGTCGATCGCGCGCAAGCCTATCTTGGCGTGATGATCGATGATCTCGTGCACGCGCGGCGTCAGCGAGCCGTATCGCATGTTTACTTCGCGCGCCGAGTATCGTTTGCAGTTGCGCGCGGACAATGCCGATCAACGTTTGACCGAAACCGGAATTGCGATCGGTTGCGTGAGCGCGAGCGCGCGCACGCACATCGCAAAATCGTCAGCGCTGAAAGACGCGCGAGAATTTGCCAAAGCAGTTTCGCTCACGCCGAAAGAAGCGGAGCGTCACGGACTATCGCTCAACAAAGATGGACAGCGTCGCACGGCATTTGAGTTGTTGTCGTATCCGTACGTGACGATATCCGATCTCGCAAAAATCTGGCCGCGCTTTGGCGAGCTCTGCGCCGAAGATCGGCGAGCAGATTGAGATCGACGCGAAGTATGATGTTTATCTTTCGCGTCAGGCCGCTGACATCGCGGCATACCGGCGCGACGAGAATTTCGAATTGCCGGAAGACCTCGACTATGCGGCGCTTCCCGGACTGTCGAACGAGATGAAACAGAAATTGCAGACGCATCGGCCGCGCACGATCGGACATGCAAGCCGCATCGATGGCGTCACGCCGGCTGCGCTGACATTGCTGGTCGTCGCGCGTCCGGCGCGGCAAAAAATTTCCGCGAAAAGCGCGTGAGCAAAGGCGGGCAGGGACTTCTGATCTGAGTGCCGACAAAACACGCACGCACGCTCGCGCATGTTTCACGTGAAACGGAAAACCGCCTGGACATCTTCGTCGACTTGCTCTTGGGCTGGCAGAAAAAACGAACCTCGTGGCGCCCTCAACGCTTCACGAACTGTGGACCCGCCATATCGCTGATTCGCTCCAGCTCCTGCCGTTGGCGCCTGAGGCGCGCCTTTGGGTCGACTTCGGATCTGGTGGCGGCTTTCCAGGGATGCCGATTGCCTGCGCGCTTGCGGACCACGCGCGAGCTCAAGTCCATCTCATTGAAAGTAATGGCAAAAAGGCTGCTTTCCTGCGTGAAGCGGTGAGGGCGACCGGTGCGCCGGCGGTCGTGCATCACGAACGGGCGGAGAAATTTGGGGAAAGCTGTGCAGAAGCCGTGCACGCCGTGACCGCGCGAGCCCTCGCCCCGTTGAAAATCCTTTGCGCTCAGGCGTTTCCTTTGATTGACCGAGGCGCGGTCGGCTTGTTCCTGAAGGGACAAGATGTAGATGCTGAATTGACCGATGCCGCTAAATATTGGAGACTTGAGGCGTCTAAGGTGCCCAGCAAGACCAGTCCCCGGAGTTCGATCGTCGTCGTCCGCGGCCTAAGGCCTCTTTAGACCAGCTAGGCCATTGATTTAAAGGCCATTTAGCGGGGATAGCCCGGACCGCCAAAAACCGATGGAATGCGACATGACCGATTCGTCAACCAATCAGCCTGCCGAACCTCAGGTCGTCCCGTTCGGCAAGCCGGCCGTTAGCGGGAAGCCGTCCGTCCGCGGACGCTGTCCATCGCCAACCAGAAGGGCGGCGTCGGCAAAACCACGACCGCAATCAATCTCGGCACGGCGCTCGCCGCCATCGGCGAAGCATGTGCTGATTGTCGACCTCGACCCGCAGGGCAATGCCTCGACCGGTTTGGGCATCGAGCGCAAATCGCGCCGGACATCGACCTACGATGTTCTCACCGGGCGCATCGCCGATGCGCGACGCCGTGCTGCCGACCGCCGTGCCGCGACTCTCCATCGCGCCGTCGACGCTCGACTTGTCGGGCCTTGAGCTTGAGATCGGCCAACAGCGCGACCGCGCGTTCCGTCTGCGCAACGCGCTCGCGTCAGCTCAACAGCGGGACAGCGCGCTCATGATTTCACGCTATGTGCTCGTCGACTGTCCGCCGTCGCTCAATCTGCTCACGGTCAACGCAATGGCAGCAGCGGATTCGATTCTCGTGCCGCTGCAATGCGAGTTCTTCGCGCTCGAAGGTCTGTCGCAACTGCTGAAGACCGTCGAGCAGGTCAAGAACACGCTTAATCCGACACTGATCGATCCACGGCATCGTGCTCACGATGTACGACTCGCGCAACAACCTCTCTAGCCAGGTTGTCGCCGACGTTCGTCAGTTCATGGGCAACAAAGTCTACGAAACAATAATCCCGCGCAATGTGCGCATCTCGGAAGCGCCGTCCTACGGCAAACCGGTGCTGGTCTACGATCTCAAATGCGTCGGCAGCGAAGCCTATCTGCGGCTGGCAACAGAAATTATCCAGCGCGAGAAAGCTTTGAAGGCAGGATAGAACTCGCGCGCGCGTACTGAGCATTGCAGGCAGAGAATACGGAAAGGAATCGCGTGGCACGAAGTTCAGGAGCGGCAATGGCGGATCACTCGCGATTGGGACGTGGCCTGGCCGCACTTATGGGCGATGTCGGCGAGGAAACGTCTCTTGCCGATGCAGGCCGAAAGCCTCGTCGTGCGCCAATCGAAAACTTGCGCCCAGATCCGCGCAATCCGCGCCGGCTGTTCACGGAAGTCGAACTCGACGAACTTTCCTGTCTCGATTCGCGAGCGCGGGATCATCCAGCCCATTGTCGTGCGCGCGCTACAGGGTGACAATTTTGAAATTATTGCCGGCGAGCGGCGGTGGCGCGCCGCGCAGCGCGCCGGGCTGCATGACGTACCGATCGCGATCATAGAAGCAAATGATGCGCAGTCACTCGAATTTGCCATCATCGAAAATGTGCAGCGCGCCGATCTTAATCCGATCGAGGAGGCGAGCGGCTACCTCGCTCTCATGGACGATTTCAACCGCACGCAGGATGAGGTCGCGCAGATAGTCGGCAAAAGCAGACCGCATGTTGCAAATACAATTCGGTCTGCTCAAGCTATCCGAGCCAGTGAAACAGCTGGTCCGTTCAGGCAAAATTTCAGCAGGTCACGCACGTCTTTTGCTCGGTCAGCCCAATGCAGAGCGGATCGCGCAGAAATCATCGATAAGGGCCTGAGCGTGCGCCAGCTCGAAGCGCGGACATGCGCAAAGAGGACGCGACGGAAGCGCCTGCGGCGCGGGACGAGAAACGAAGGGATCCGAGGCCACCAAAGATCCCGACACGCGCGCCCTTGAGAAACGGCTATCCGATGCACTTGGTCTTGAGGTCGGTGTCGATCATCGCGGAGAAGGCGGCACGCTGCGAATCAAGTATCGGAATTTGGAACAGCTCGACGCGGTGCTAAGGAAGCTGGGCGGTTAGTCGTTTAAGGCTGCCGGCGCAGCAAAACCGTGTTACATCCGCTTGACCGACCCAGTCCGGCTGCATCGATCACTGCGGAGGCCGCCTATGGCCAACGACGCTGCGAAGGCAAAAGAATCCTTCATATCAAGATACAGAACGCCGTCAGCAGACACAACAACGCTGCTGACGACCATGATGAAAAACGCGCTACCGATGTACCAGGCTTTTGGCGACACGCAGGTCCGCCTGCTGCGAAACGCCGATAACCAGGCCCAGTTCCTTCCAGGTTATCGAGTATACAACGGATCGAACATTCGAACTCAATCGCCAAAATCGCCAGTGAACCAATCATGCACAACTACTTGCAGGCCTGGCGCACACTTTTTCCCGGGGCGGTTGAAGTCGACGTATGAGGATATAACCGAAGAAGTTTGACGTCCTGGAATAAATGGCTCCAACGCGGGTTTTATCGCGCTAGTATAAGAGGCACGGCCGTACCGCAACGCTTCAGAAACTCACCGGGGGGATCATCACGAGCACCAACATCCAGAACAGTTCACACCCAGCCCTGTCGGGCGCCGACGGCCTTGCCACACAGCATGTCCGATATCGTGCCGCTCATCGGCCGTATTTTCATTGGCTGGATATTTGTCCGCAGCGGCTATGGAAAGCTCTTCGATATCCCGGCCTATGCGGCCACGTTCCCCAGCACGTGGGCTGCCGACTTTTGGCATATATTGCCGTGCCAGCGTCAGAATTTTTCGGCGGTCTTGCCCTGATGTTCGGTCTCGCGACTCGGTACGCCGCGCTTGTGATGACCGTATCCATGCTGGTGGCCACGTTCAGCTCGCACCGCTACTGGGATTTCACCGACGCGGCCGCACGACGCGCCCAGGACTCAAATTTCTACAAAAACATGGCCATCCTTGGCGGCATCTTCTTTCTGTTCGTGTGCGGTGCCGGCCGATTCAGTCTCGACGCCTGGCTGCGCAAACGGCGTTAGGGATGGCCGCGCGATCTTGAGGCTTAGCCGCCTTCGCTTGGCCTGGCCTGGGCAAGGACATCGCTTCCAAGATTGGGGAAGGGTGCGCGCTTCTCGTGGCGCGTTCCATCGATTCATTTCGCATAACTGTATGCAAGGCCGTCGGATCGATTGATCCGGATTGCGCCACCAGAGCACGCCGTTCGGCACCGTCAAAATCAAGTGCATAGGCACTGCCGACCGGCCCTGGCGTCCAGTCTTCTCCCGGGAGCAGGGTGATCCTGGCATCGTTAATGAGCCCCCCGTGTCAGAAGAGGATCGAAATGGCGCATGCTTCGTTCATTCAGGATCGAGCACGCGTCCCGGCCGAAGGGGCCCGACATCATTGATTTTGACAATGAGCCGCTTGCCGCCGCTTCTCCACCAGCGCATATAGGTCGGCTGATAAAGTTTGCCATAGCGGACACCGCCAAAGCGATTTCGCAGGTCGGTCTTTATGGCAGCCGTCCATGCGGCGGGATCATAAAGTTCACCGGAGGCAGTTTCTGGCCCACCTTCTTCCCTGCCGTCGCGATAGGGGTTGTAGGTTGAAACCTTGCCGGTGATTGTCGCACGTGCAAGGGCGGCCGCACCCTCAATGCGTGGCAAGCCCATGATCGCAACACGTTTCAACAAACCGCGATAAGCCGTCGCAAATTCCGGCAACAATTTTTTCTGAGCAAACGACACCAAATCCACGCCATCGACGCTTGCGCGGGCAGGCGAAGTCCCCGAACAGGTCAAACATGTGGTGTCCAGCCCGCCGCGCGGCTGCGAAGAGTGGCAACAGTTCACTGTCGACCGGCGGTAACGCGATAGGATGACAGGGCGACCGTATTTTCACTACGGCAGGTGTCAATGCGAGCGTCCTCGACGCCGGTCTCGTCTGGCAATGATGATTTGCATCTTCAGCAGCAGGACGTTCAACATTCGTCAACGTCAGAACCACGACGTCGGAAGTGGTATCCGGTTTCCGGGCGTCAGTGATTGAGACAATGTGCTCGTCCTGCGCACCCCATACGATGTCGGGTAACAGTGCGAGTGCGAGTGTCAACGCGACCAACGCTCTCCTGCCGCATGCGGCTCGAGAGCCTGATTTACACTTGCACTTGTATGACGACGCCGGCGAGAACATCAACACCGCCTGCAATTGAACTACTTTCGAGAAAAACTGTTTTTATTCAGGCCCGATAAAACGCTCGTAAAATGCATCGCGACAAAACTCATAGAGTTTGATGTAAATGCAGGAGATGACCTCGCCTCATCCGATTGTGTCCTTCCTCATTTTAGGCCCAATGACACTGCCTTTGTCGTCATCCAAAGAGATGACGAGGCCGTCCTTCGGTACGCTCTCGAATATCGAAAAATAATTTTTTGCTCTGTCGCTTAAGACCTGGTGTCTTCCCGTCTGCTGTTTGTCGCGAACGATTTTGCACTGCGGGAGCAAGGTGTTTTCGCGGGTCCAACAATGCAAGGTGGTGCGGCGGATCAGGCCGCATGCGTTGAGAAGCGCAACAGCGCCAGGAAACTGCCGAAATCCGGATGCACCAGCCCTGCCGTTGCCGAGGGCGACACCTTTTGGCGGTGCCAACATTGCGTCGCGGCAAGAGGCAGTGGTCGACCGCCACAGTCGCAGCCGCACGTCCTGCATAGGGCGCCGCGCGTAGAATCAGCCAAACGCGTAAGGCGCGATCTTTAAGCGAGAGGTTCCGCAACGATTGGATTTGCCGGGCAGACCTGACCGGCAGAGCGATCAAGCGACGTCAAGCGCGAAACGATTGATCTCTGCCATTGGGGCGGGCATCCCACGTCACCCTGGTGCTCGTCAGGTGCCCGCCTCACCTGGCTTGCGGAAACGACAATCACTCCAGTTCCACACAATGTGGCTGCGTTGCGGTCTGCCCGATTGGCGATATCGTTCCGGTGGTTACGGCAAAGGCGGGATCCCGGGCTTTTCTCCTTTCCAGAATTGGGCATCCGCGCCATACATTCGAACGTCCGCTTTAAGAGTTCTGTCGAATGCGCGCGCCGTGATGCGGCTCTACGCCTCCTCAAAACAATGTTGGCGGCCTCGATCGTCATTCCGGTGGCGCTCTTTTCCTATGCCAGCTGGATAAACTACTGGGACACGATCGCCCATGCTGACGAACAGCTGACGGCGTCGCTCAATATTCTTTTCCGAACACGCTTCGAAAGTATTTCAATCCGTCGACCTGGCGGCCACAAGCGTTAACGCCATTGCTCGGCGATCTTTCGGATGAACAGATCGAGGCCAGACAGGGAGCCCTACGCTCTCAACTGAACAAGCTCGAAAAGGCGCTGGCAAACCGTCGATGCGATTTTTAGTTGCCGATCGGAACGGCCACGCTCTTGCTTCATCGGCGATCTTTCCGCTCCTCCCGGTACAAGCGTCGCCGACCGCGACTACTTCCAGGCACAAGCGGAGCGGAATGCCGGCACTTATGTTGGCGCGGTCCTGGAATCGCGCGCGACAAAAGAGCGTTTCTTCGGTGTCAGCCGGCGCCGACCGGCAGACGACGGGCAGTTCACCGGGATCATCATGATTTCCGTTGTGCCGAAGGTCTTTACCGGAATTTTTATAAACAGCTTGCCGGGGACACCAGCGCAAGTTTCTCTCTGGCAAGAAGAGATGGCGCAATTCTCGCGCGTTATCCGGCACCACCTGGAGATGTCACGCATTACGGTTCCGACAGCGAATTCATCCGTAGCATCGGCAGTCAGCCTGAGCGCGGCATAGTGACAACGACATCGATCGATGGCACGCAGCGAAGCGCGTCGCATATCGCAGGCTCGGAAATTCAGACTTGTACGTGTCCGATGGCCTGCAGACCGATGAAATTTATTCCCCTGGATTCGGCTGATGGCGGAGTCACCTGATTTTCGGAATTCCGGCTACACTCTTTCTCTTCGGACTGGTCTTGTTGACAATCCGGCGGACGCAGAAGCCTTTACGCGGAGGCCGAGCGCCGCGAGCTGGCCGAGCAGGCCCTGCGGCAGTCGCAGAAAATGGAAGCCGTCGGTCAGCTGACTGGCGGTGTCGCGCACGATTTCAACAATCTCCTTACGCATCATCATCGGCAATCTCGGCATTGCCAAGCGCGGAGTGGTCGAGGCGCGGGCGGAGCGGGCACTCAATAATGCGCTCGTTGGTGCGGAGCGGGCCGCCCAACTGACTCAGCGATTGCTTGCATTTTCGCGCCGTCAGCCGCTTAATCCCAGAGTGCTCGACGTCAATAAATTGATTGTCAGCATTTCCGATCTTTGGTCCGGACGCTTGGCGAGAATGTCGAGCTGGAAAGCATCGGCGGAGCCGGGCTTTGGAAAGTCGAAGTCAGATGCTTCGGAGCTGGAGTCGACGCTTGCTCAACCTCGCTCTCAATGCTCGCGACGCCATGCCGGAAGGGGGCAAGCTCACGATTGAAACAAGCAACGCCTACCTTGACGAGGGTATTGCCAACAGCACGCCGGCGTTGCGCCTGGCCAGTACATCCTTATTGCGGTCACCGACAACGGTGGAGGAATGTCTGCTGAAACAATCGATCGCGCATTTGAACCGTTTTTCACGACCAAAGAAGCCGGCAAAGGTATCCGGTTTGGGGTTGAGCCAGGTTTGCGGCTTCATGAAGCAGTCCGAGGGCCACGTCAAAATTTACAGCGAGTCCGGTGAAGGCACGACTATCAAGCTCTATTTACCGCGCCGCGACGGCAGTGAGGCAGCTCATTCCGCGGACGGAACCGGATCAGCTCCGAACGCGGTCGCGCCGAAAGCGATCCTTATCGTCGAGGACGATGATGGTGTGCGCCAGTATGCCATCTGAGATCCTGAGGGACCTGAACTATCAGATTATAGAGGCAAAGGACTCGGCCACCGCACTTCGGCTGCTCGATGCCAGACAAGAAATTCGATTTATTGCTGACGGACGTCGTGCTGCCGGGCAAGAACGGTCGAGAGCTCGCGACTGAAGTTGAACGGCGTCGTCCAGGAACAAAGGTTATTTTTATGACCGGCTATTCTCGCAACGCACTCGTTCATCACGGTCGTCTGGACCCGGGGACCGCGCTCATCCAAAAGCCGTTGATCGAGTCGTGTGCTCGCGCAAAAATCCGGCAAATTCTCGACAGCGGCTCAGACGCTCAATAGCGCCGTCCTAAAGGGACAATCTTCCCAAATACCGCGTTGCAACTCGGGCGGTTCCCGAGGAGGTAAGGGATGCGGTTTGTCCTTTTAATAATTCTTCTTCTGCTCGTTCTTGGCGCGCTTCCGACCTGGCCGTACAGCGGTGAGTGGGGATATTACCCTTCGAGCGGCCTGGGCCTGGTGCTGATTATTGTCTTGATCCTGGTCCTGATGGGGCGGTTCTGACGCAATTTATTCCGTCTCGGAGGTCGAGGGCAGTTCCATTTTATTGCGGAGCTGATCGGTGCCCTTGATCGTGTCGACGACCGTACGATAGGCGCCCTTTACCTTGCTGCCGAGGCTTCGCGGCTGCTGCTTGCGAACCGGTTTGCCGCCACGCTTGACCGCTTTTCTGGTCGCGACTCTGGATTTCATTCGTTTGCCAACGCGCGGCTTGCGCTTTTTTCGGGCCATCGACGATCTCCGGGAGCTGCATGATGTTGCAGCTTACAGCATAGAGTGAATGGAGGGCCGCCGAAAGACAATCCCACTGCTTGGCCCACGTTTGTTCCCGCTGGATCGCAGCCGATCCCAACTGCTAGGCATCCGCAGTGCGCGACAACACAAGGAGGAACCAAGGTGGCCGCTTCACTCCAAGGGGAATTACAGCCGACGATTTACCGGTTCAAACTCGGCGAGTCTCGAGGTTGCGACGGTTCTGGATGCCAAGGCAATTCGGGAAGGTTTGCATCCGCACTACGGCGCCAACGCCTCAGCTGATGAGGTGATGGCTCTTGCTCGCGCCAACAATATCGATACTCAGCGATCTGAGCATCCCAAATATTCCGACGCTCGTGAACACCGGCAAGCAGCTGGTCCTGTTTGACACGGGCAATGGCGCGCTCCCGCGCGAATACGAGCAGCTCAGCAAGCGTCTTCCTCCTGGCCAGACCGCGGCACGGCTTGCGGCTGCCGGCTACCGGCCAGGGAGACATCGACGTTATTGTCGTCACGCATGGCCATCCGGACCACATCGGCGGGCTGGTCGAAGGCGGCAAGCCCGTGTTTCCCAATGCGCGCTATGTATTCGGCGCGGCGCGAGTTCGATTTCTGGAAGCGCGGCGAAAATGTCCGCGGAAGCGCGCAAGTTCAACCGCGAACTGTTCATGACAATTTGTATGCCGCTGGCCGACCGTTCGACGTTCGATGAAGCCGGGCGATGAGGTTATGCCAGGCATCACTGCCGTCGACGCTGCCGGACATTCTACCGGGCCTGCTGGCGTTCCATATTGAGAGTAACGGCAAACGTTTCATGGTTACCGCCGATACCTGCACTCAGTACGTTATGGCGGTGCAACGCCCGGAATGGCATTTCGAGATGGACGACGACAAAGACAGGGCAGTCGCGACACGAAAGCGCATTCTCGACATGCTTGCGACCGACAGGCTTTTTGTCGCGAGTTTTCACATGCCATTTCCCGGAATTGGTTATGTGGAGAAGGGGCAGGCCGGCTACCGCTGGGTAACGCATAGCTATCAACTCAATCTTTAGGGAGGCGCGATGGTCGGTTTACCGGCCACCCCAGCTGAATGCCGGCGGGCGTTCCTGCTTCGGCCTTGGGTTTGCTTTCGTCACAGCGGCCGACGCGGTCTTCAATGGTCTGGGCAGTCTTGTTGTCAAAGACAATATAGTGACAAAGCGTTCCATCCGCGCAGTGAGCGGGCGACTCGTCCGGTCCGCCCGTCCGGCCGTCAGTTCATTTGAGCCGTCTTTGCCGCGCAGCGTTCCGGCCACGATCACTGCGCCGAGGAACAGACTTGCTCCCACGGCAGCGATGAAGAACGATGACTACGATTGTCGCGCGCCAGAAACTGCGCGCGCGTTTCCTGCAATCGACGCAGGTCTCGCCGCAAGCCGACGGCCCGCATATTCCTCATGCCGTCTGTCAGTCCGCGAGCTGCGCTCATGGTGAAATGTTTAGTGAAAAAGCATTGATCAGTTCTAAAGGGGTTGACTCGGATTGGGATCGTTGAGGTAATGCGATTTAAGCCAGTCGCATCAGCGCGCCGCTTGTCAGGCCTTTTACGGGCATTGACCGCAATCGAGAGCAGCGGTGCGTTGAGCGATCGCCTCGGCCAAGCGGAGCGTTGCGCCGCATCTCGAGCGTGGCTTCGGCTAATTGCTCCATCGCACGCAACAGGCGTGCCGGCGGCCAGGCGCGCAGCGCTTCCCCACGGCGCGCTCGCGGCTGAAATGAACAGGGGGCCCTGCGCGTTTCATGGACGGACTCGATCAGATCGCCGCCTTCGAGCGCCAGCTTCATTTTGTGCAGATTGGCCACCTGGCGGATTGCCGCTGAGACGATGGCCGCCGGCGACGAGCCGCTGGCGCGGGCCTTGCCAAATCTTGGCGTCAGCCTCTCCGGCTGCTCCCGGCGAAAACCGCATCAACCACTCCGTCGAGTGCCATCTGCACGATGCATCGGCGACACGACCGCCATGACGTCGGTCACTTCGATGCTCTTCTTGCCCCTTGCGTAAAGCGGCAAGCTTTGCAGATCTCGTTGCGCGACGCGAGCCGGTCGCTGCCGAGCACGCAAGCAACGCGACGCGCGAGCGTCGGACGCAATGACGAGATCAGGCTTCACGCATCTCTTCGTCAATCAGTTGACTGAGTGCGCGCTGCACTGTCGGCATAGCAGGGCAGTGCGGCGGCAATCTTTCGCCTTCTCGCAGAGCGAGCGCAGATGGGGCGCTTTTGCTGAGATTGCCGGCTTCAATGATGACGCGGCATTCGGCTCGAAGGAGGCGATCGACGGTTTCCACCGCGGAAGCGATATTACGCGTATCCGCCTTCACCAGAACCGCGCGCCGCCCGCCGAACAGCGGCACCGTGTGCGCTTCCTCAACGAGCCGCGCCGGATTACCTGCGAGCTCATCGCCTTCGATGCGTGCCAGGGCGAACGGATCATTGGGATCATCAACCAACACGCGCACCAGCGCGTCCGACGCGTTCACGAACCAAACCGGCGTCAGGACCGAATACGAGCACGATCGGCTGTTGCTGGATCCGGTCTCGCGATAAAACGGTCGACGTCCGAGGCTTTAATGGCGGTCATGGCGCCGCAGCAAATTTCACGTGCCGGCTACGAAATACGACGCAAGCCGCGATTGGATATTGTCCGCGATTTCCTTGGCGGCACGGTTTTCGGCGTCGCGCAAGCCCGCGCTCGCCCGCGAAACGTTGCTCCTGGCCCGGGATATTGTGGGACGATACCCGTGCGAAGGTTTGACCTGTGACAACGACCTTTCCGGTCGCGAGTTCGGTCAGGGTATAGGTGCCGTCGATGCCATAGTTGTTGACGTCCGGCCGCGCCGTATTGATGTCGACGATGATCTGCAGCTGCGTAGCCGCTCAGGCGCAACGTTCAGGCGATGAGTGGCGAGAGCACCGCCTGCTGCCGCCGGTCAGGTCTGTAAATCAGTTCGTTGCGCACATTGACGGTAACGCGGTTAAGCCGGCTGCCCCTCGGGGGCGTTGATTGGCGAAACGTCGACCGCTCTCAGCTGACCGACAATGCTGGCGTTGCCGGCGGCAGTGCGGATGCTCAGCGTAAAGCGGCTGGAAACAGCCTGCGGTGAGGCCGGCCAGCGCCAAGGCGGCGAAAACCCTCGCGAAGCGCATCGTATCAGACCACGACATTGACGATCCTCTGCGGGACGACAATGACCTTTTTCGGGCTTTTGCCCTCCAGCGCCCTTTTACAGCATCAAGGGCGAGAACGGCAGCCTCAATATCGGCCTTTCGTCGCATCGCGGGTCACGGTCACATCGGCCCGTTTTTTGCCGTTGATCTGTACGGGCAGGGTAATGGTGTTTTCTACCAGGAGGTCCGGTCTCGACCTGCGGCCAGTGCCTCGCTCGGCGACCAAAGTCTTATGGCCGAGCGCCGCCCAGCATTCCTCGGCAAGGTGCGGGCATCATCGGGTGGAACAGCCGGACCAGGATATCGCCGGCTTCACGTAACGCCCAGCAGAGGTCGTCAGCATGGCGCCTTCTCGATTTTCCCGATCGCGTCACTCGAGGCGCATTGGCGAATTCGTAGATATGGGCGACGCAACGGTTGAAACGCAGCTTGTCGATGTCGTCAGAAACGTGCGCGAGCGCGCGGTGGGCGGCCTTGCGTACAGCGGTGGCTTCGCTCGCCAAATGCCGCCGGTCGCGCTGCCGGCGCGTTAATTCCGGCATATTTCGCCGACTAGTCGCCACAAGCGCTGTACGAAACGCCAGGCGCCCTGCACGCCTTCCTCGGTCCAGATCACGTCGCGGTCGGGCGGAGAATCCGACAGCATGAACCAGCGCGCCGTGTCGGCGCCGTAGGCAGCGATAATGTCGTCGGGGTCGACCGTGTTCTTCTTCGACTTCGACATCTTCTCGATGGAGCCGATCTCGACCGGCTCGCCGGTCGCGGCGATCGTTGCGCGCGCGTGCATCGCCCGACACCCTCGATCTTTACATTCGCCGGCTCGACCCAGTCGCCGTTCTGGCTGCGATAGGTCTCATGCACCACCATGCCTTGCGTGAACAGGCCGGCGAAACGGCTCGTCGATGCCGACATGTCCGGTCTTGTGCATCGCGCGAGTGAAGAAGCGCGAATAGAGCAGATGCAAGATCGCGTGCTCGATGCCGCCGATGTACTGATCGACCGGCAGCCATTCGTCGACCATCTTGCGCTCGGTTGGTGCGCGTCGTTGATCCATGGATCGGTGAAGCGCGCGAAATACCACGACGAGATCGACAAACGTGTCCATGGTGTCGGTCTCGCGCCGCGCCGGTCCGGCGCACTGTCGGACATTTGACGTTCTTCCACGTCGGGTGGCGATCGAGCGGATTGCCCGGGGTTGTCGAAGGTGACGTCCTCGGGCAATGTGCACCGGCAGGTCCTTTTCCGGCACCGGCACTACGCCGCATTTCTCGCAGTGGATGATCGGGATCGGGCAGCCCCAGTAGCGCTGGCGTGAGATGCCCCAGTCGCGCAGGCGGTAATTGACCTGGCGCTGTGCCGACCGGACGGTTGCCCCGCGTTTCCTTCTCCAGCCGCTTCGCGACTTCTTCCTTGGCCTGCTCGATGGTCATGCCGTCGAGGAAGCGCGAATTGATCATACGTGCCGTCGCCGTCATAGGCGACGTCGGTGATGACGAACGTCTCGGATCCTGGCCCGGCGGGCAGACCACCGGCGATGTTGCCGAGGCCGTATTTGTTGACGAAGTCGAGGTCGCGCTGGTCGTGCGCCGGACAGCCGAAGATCGCGCCCGTGCCGTAGTCCATCAAAATGAAATTCGCGACGTAGACCGGCAGCTTCCAGGTCGCATCGAACGGATGCACCGCCTTGATGCCGGTGTCGAAGCCGAGCTTCTCGGCCGTGTCGATTTCGGCCTGCGCGGTGCCCATGCGGTGGCACTGCTCGATGAATGCTGCGAGCTTCGGGTTTTTCTTCGCCGCGGCCTGCGCCAGCGGATGATCCGGCGAGAGCGCCATGAACTTCGCGCCGAACAAGGTGTCGGCCGCGTGGTGAAAATCTCCAGTTCGCTCTCTCTGTTCGGTGTCGTCGCCGGATCGAGCGCGAAACGCAGCACAGCAGGCCGTCCGAACGCCCGATCCAGTTCTTCTGCATCAGCGCGGACTTTTTCCGGCCAGCGATCGAGCGTGTCGAGCGCCTCGTGAGCAGATCTTCCGAGTAGTCGCTGATCTTGAAGAACCACTGCGTCAGCTCGCGCTGCTCGACCATCGCGCCCGAGCGCCAGCCGCGGCCGTCGATGACCTGCTCGTTGGCGAGCACGGTCTGATCGACCGGATCCCAGTTCACCTTCGATTGCTTGCGCTCGACCAGTCCCGCCTTCAGGAAGTCGAGAAACATCTTCTGCTGATGCTTTGTAATAGGCCGGATCGCAGGTCGCGATCTCGCGCGCCCAATCGAGCGACAGCCCCATCGACTGGAGCTGCTTCTTCATCGCCGCGATGTTGTCGTAGGTCCATGCCTTGGGATGGACCTTGCGCTCGATGGCCGCGTTCTCGGCCGGCATGCCGAAGGCGTCCCAGCCCATCGGATGCAGCACGGCGCATGCCCATGGCGCGTTTGAAGCGCGCGACCACGTCGCCCATCGTGTAGTTGCGGACGTGCCCATATGGATGCGCCCCGACGGGTAGGGGAACATCTCCAGCACGTAATATTTCGGCCGCGGGTCGTCGTTTTGGTGGCGAAGATGCCGCGCTCGGCCCAGGCTCTCTGCCAGCGGGCTTCGGCCTCGCGGGCGTTGTAACGCTCGTTTTTGCTCGAATCGGCGGTCATTTGCGCGTCTTTTCATGGCGCGCGGAACAGACACGAAAGAGGCCGGAGGGTCAACCGTTGCCCAATATTATCGCATTACAAAATCCAGAGAGTAACCAGGCGGGTGCCGGAACGGGCCAGCCCGTCAAAGTGCTCAGTTTCGATGAACGGGATCGCGCGGCGCTCCTGCGTCAGCCGATCTTGAGCGCGTGGCTGCACGGCGCCCAGCAAACGCCAGCCGCCTCGTATGGCTTTTCAACGACCGGCGCTTGCGGAAATATGTTTCGCGTGCACGTCGTCAACGCGCATCGCCGGTCAGGAACACAAACGGCGTGCCCTTGTCGTCTGCCAGCAAGAGCCGCAACGTCGAGGCTGTTCCGCTCCTGAGTCACGCCTAACTTCACGTCCGAGCACCGCAACGTCGAAATCTCGGATCTGCGCGCCGAGCAGCGCGATAGCTTCGGCCTGGTGAGCAACGCATTGCCACGTGCGCCGCGCCGGCGACGTTCGAGATGTTTGCTGAATGTCGAGTGCGATCAGGAATTCGTCGTCCAGTACGAAGCAGCGCTTGCCGATAAGCAAGCGTATCCGACCTAGGCAAAGGCATTGCTCTCAGATGGAACCTTTCCTTGTCCTACGAATTGAGAATGAGCAGCATTTATAAAAAGACATAGGCCGCGAAAATTCATGCTTTGGACAGCGTGAAACGCGCGTTTCACGCTAGCTCTTGCGCGCGGGCGTATCTTGTTAAGCCTGTTTGCGAGTGTGCACCGATGATTGTGGAAACGGAAGGCCAAACGGCCATTTCACGCCTTGCGAACTATGTCCGTTGCGCAAGCGGTTCGCGGCTTGCGCGAATTCTCGACTGGAAGAACTGCACATTCGTGAAAACGTTCAAGGTCGATGAACTGCAGAGTCGACGCTGGCATAAGTTTTCTCCGCGAAGGTGCGCGCAGCGAACATCTTGTACACCGTCCTCAGCGGGATGGGCTTTTCGTTACAAGGTGCTCGACGATGGTCGCCGCCAGGATTACTGAATTACGCGCTGCCTGCCGACATGGTCGGCCTGCAGGGCGCTCTGATGCGCGAAATGCAGCATTCAGTTGAAGCGCTCACGCCGTTGGTCGCCTGTGCGTATTTCCGCGCGGCAAAACTTTGGGACCTTTACAGTCGCCTGCCGTCTTTGGCGTTCGACATCACCTGGCTCGCGGCGCGCGGAGAGCAGCTCGTCAGACGAACATCTGGTCAGTCTCGGTCGGCGTACCGCGCAGCGAGCGTGCCGCGCTATCTGCTGTCTACATCTCTTCCGTGCGTGCGGGAGGTCCGGGCCTGGTCAGGGATACGCAGCATCCAGTTTCCATTCACCCAGCAGCATCGTCGCCGACACGCTTGGAATGTCGCTCGTGCACACCAACAAGACGCTCAAGCGCCTCTTCATGAACGAAGGCGGTCCGCTGGAAAGACCGCGTCTTTCGAAATGGTCGATCGTACCGCGCTGGCCGCCATGGCCGGCAGCGACGTTGGCAAAGAGCTCGTCCGCGGCCCTTCGATCTGAAGTGGCGGCGCACGAAGCGGTGCGGCCGCCAAGCGCGCGCATGGCCGCTGCCGCTGCAAACAACCTCGAGCATGTTCGGCGCGGAAATCGCCCGGGCGTGCCGCGATGCAGCAGCGTGACCTCGCGGAAGTGACCTTAATTGCGGTGTCGAAGACTTTCAGCCCGGATGCCATTGAGCCTGTGGTCGCCGCCGGCCAGTGGGTGTTCGGTGAAGATCGTGTGCAGGAAGCAGAAGGCGAAATGAGCCGCCTCACCGGCTTGCGAAGCGCTCCGGGCATCGGCGACTCTGCATCTCGTTGGACCATTGCGATCGATACCGGGCGAAAGAAGCGGTCGCGTTGTTCCAGGGCGATCCACTCTGTCGATCGACCGAGCCTGTGCGGCAGCGCCTTAGCTACAGGAGATCAGCGCACAAAGGAGGGCGTCAGCCGGCTCTATAGCCGATCAGAGATCCAATACCGGCGCAGAGCCGCAGAAAGCCGGCATCCTGCCGCAAGATGCCGATGCATTCCTTGCGGCGTGTCGCGATAAATACGGGCTGGGGATTATCCGGCCTCATGTGCGTTCCACCCTCGATGAAGCGCCAGGCCCGCACTTCGCGCTTACAGCCAAGGTTGCAGAAGCGTAGCTGGCCTCAAGCTTCTCTCGGTGGGGATGAGCGCTTGGTTCCCCACGGCGATTGCGCTGGGCGCGACTTTCACATCACGCGCGCGTTGGCAGCGCGATCTTCCGGAGAGCGGGCGAGAAATGGCATCGCTACGGCGCCATATGTTGATTCGGCGACAATTCTGGTGTGCGGACCGAGACGGGGAAAGCATTCGCCGAAGCGTGTTGGTGTAGAGTTCAAGGGCTGACGCATCCTGCGGTCGGAGCAGATCTGCTTTTCGCGCTCGCGTGGATGAAGACCGCGCTGCCGCGGCCGCGGCGACGCGTGGCCGCGCCGTGGCGAGTCAATCTCGCGACTGATAAAATCATAAAGATTATCTGTGCGCGCCAGCCGATCGGCATTTGCATTCGCTGGCACCTTGATCGGTCGGTCATGATGGCGATCGGTGGGGTCTTCGCACCAGCCGTCCGCTGAGGTTATCCGTTGGTAACCGGAAGGAAGGGATGATCGCTGGTGCGCGGATGCCTGTCAGCCCGCCACCGAAGCCGCCTGAGCGGAAACTGCCCGCGGTGTACTGCCGTCGCCTTCGCGTTTGTTCGCCTATGATTCGCCACGCCCGAGCGCCACTGGCGGAGCCAGCATTCCTGCCATGGGCCAGCCACGGCTAGCGTCACCCGGCTTTGCGCCGTATTTGTAATGCGGGACGAGGATCGTTTCTGCATCGATGTCAGTCTTGCCCACTGTTCGGCCCCTGAATATCTGGTTCCTGCTTGCTCTTTTTAGCTCTGAATAGTTCTATTTCGCGACTGTCGCAAGGGGCGCGCGCTGGCGTCCTTTAGGAAGGCCTGCTGGACGATGGCCGTATGGCGCACAATCCTGATTGTCGATGACGACGCCGAATTGCGCGAGGCGCTGGTCGAGGCAACTGGCGCTGCATGAGAATTCGATGCTGTGTCAGCCGACAGCGGCACGAAGGGGCGTTCAGGCGACCAGAACGGACAAAGTGGACCTGGTCATCGCATGGATGTCGGAGCTGCCAGGATGTCGATGGACGCAGAGGCGGTCCGCATCCTGCGCAAGAGCTGCGGATTCGAAGCGCACCGCATCAGCGCTGTTGACCGGGCCATGACACCGACTCGATACGATTCTCGGACTCAGATCGCGGAGCAAGCGACCACATCACGAAGCCCATTTCGCTTCCGCGGTGTTGCTCGCACTTTTGGATTGCGCAGCGCCAACTCGGGCAACACAGCGAAGCGAGCGAAGACTGCCGTATGTTCGCCCCATCGGGCCCCACGTTCAGACCAAGCTCAGAAGCTGTTGCTCAGCCCGAAGGGGAGCAAAGGTTCGAATCGATGACCGAAACGGCGATCCTGCGTTATCATCTACGTGCCATTGGGCGAAAAGCCGGTTTCGCGCGAGACCATGTTGCCAGGAAGTGCGCGAGGTTGCAAAATTCCGGCGTCCACCACTCATACGCTGGAAACGCATATTTATCGCCTGAGGCAAAAAAAGTTGAAAAAAGGACGCCGCCGCGCCCGCGATTTTTGGTGACCAGGAAGCCGGCGGGTATAAGCTGGTGCCGTGAAATCGTTGCGGCATCCCTCGCACGTTCGGCTCATGTTCCAGCCAAGCGGGACGCCGGAGCTCAAAGCGGGATGCATTCCGGGTCCCGCTTCGGCGGAGGCGGTCGAGTGAAATGCAATGTGTCCCGCATGAGACAAGACTGGCGATGACCAGCGGGTCTCGACGACGACATCGCCTTCTTCGGAGCGGATCCCGTATCTGGCGGCGCTCGGCGAAGCAGGCCCTGCGGATCGCGCGATCGGCGCGGCGGCACTGGCATCTTCAAAGTGGTGCGGTGCTATTCTGGCGCGGCGGGCTTTTGCTGACGGTGGAACTATGTCATTCAGGAAGGCTCGCTGCTGCTGGGCCCGGTGCTTTGCCGGGAAGGCGGCCCAAGTCACCGTCGGTCTGGCACGCTGGTTGGCGAGTTGGCGCTGTTGACCAATACAGTTTGCCAGGCAACGGCGATCGCAGAAAGAACCGACGGTCGTCGATGCGCATACCGCGCAATCTGTTCCGCAAGATGCTGGAAGGCTATTATCAGCGCGGCGGAGACGTTGTAAGCATGACAGAGCGCTTGCAAACTTGGTCGAAGGAACTTGCAGACGTAAAGAGCGCTCTGGAGCCAAGACAAAAAAGCACTGAGCGCAGGCAGCCGAGCGGATCAGAGTTCGATCGTCTGCCGATCACCGGCACGTGGTCGGAGAGGCGCGCGGCGCCGCGGTAGGCCTTGGCGATCTTGATGCTCGGCGACGTCGGCGGCAAGCGCCGGCCGAGGTCAGATGTGGTCGAGCCGGCGGCCCTGTCGGCGCGCTCCCAGTCGGGCGCGCGGTAGCTCCACCAGGTGTAGAGCTTGGCCGGCTCGGGCGTATGGACGCGCATCGCAGTCGACCCAGCCGCCGGCCGTTCTGAGTGCGCGGTGAGCTTCTCGCATTCGATCGGCGTGTGCGAGACCACGCGCAGCATCTGCTTGTGGCTCCACACGTCGTGCTCGAGCGGCGCGACGTTGAGATCGCCCACGAGAATGGCGCGCTCGGCCGCTGCCGGCCGCAGCATCGACGCTGCCCGCATCTCGTCGAGGAAGGCGAGCTTGTGGGCGAATTTCGGATTGAGCGCCGGATCCGGCAGGTCGCCGCCCGCCGGCACGTAGAAATTATGCAGCGTGATCGGCGTCGTGCAGCCCGGCGCGCTCGCCCAACACCGCCGCAGACGTGGCGGCAGTCGGTCTTGCCGCAAGAAGCTCTCGCATCGTCGATGCGTCTCGAACGGCAGCGCGCGAGAGCACCACCACGCCGTGATAGCCCTTCTGCCCGTTGAGCGCGACATGCTCGTAGCCGAGCCGCTTGAAGCGCTTGCAGCGGAAACGCGTCGTCCGGGCACTTGGTCTCCTGCAGGCACAGCACGTCCGGCCGCACCGCCTTGACGAACCTCGCCACCAGGTCGATGCGCAGGCGGACCGAGTTGATGTTCCAGGTGGTGCCACGTGAAGAGCCTGGCCGCAATCTATGATGCAATGCGTTGATTTGCCATCGTCAGGTCCGGGCTTGTCGCCGACGGCCATCCACGTCTCGAGTCGAAAGAGAGGACGCTCTGAAAACGCGAGTGCCCGGCATAGGTGTGCGAAAGCACGCCGTCCTTCCGGACGCCTATGGCCGGAGCATCTCTTGCCCGATGATCGGGGGAAGTTGTGGTCTTCGGTTGCGATAGCTGCGGCCTGCCGTCGATCTTGAACGACGCGGGATCCGGACAACGCTTGCTGGAGTCAAGAGTTGTACGCACGGCGACCGTGGTGTCGCCAACCCTGCCTGGATCCAGTCACCGTCCATTGCTTGAGCTGCGCCATCTGGCTTGGCGCTGAACATGATCGGCTATCAGCACGGCTGGCGTTGCCGACAATTCCGTTTTCTCCGCGGCGCAACAACGGTGACGAAAGGGCACATCGTCGGCATAAACCGCGATCAGTGGAAGGCATCCTTGTGCAAATCCTGATGACGCGGTCGGCGAGGCAGAAAGCGCAACGGCGTTTGCGACAACGGATGAACGTCCTGGGTCGCGCGAGCGCCGGTCGCGTACACCACACGCTGACGATCCGATCTGCGATCGAAGTTCGCCGGACTCGGGTCATAAAGCATATTGTCGAAGCGCTTTGCGGCAGCCGGGCTTCGAGGATAGAAAAATCGCCCCACAACAATGCGTAA
>ERZ1370068.11143-contig-9784_pt1 | contig 41420 bp, 39 predicted proteins | sample MGYA00561227_ERZ1370068 | MGnify/ENA primary metagenome ERZ1370068 (study PRJEB38410, sample SAMEA6850437) | metagenome | study: Metagenomic assessment of the ecological functions of the soil: analysis of the soil microbiota associated with the... | reverse complement strand
TACGTATTGCTGGCGTCTCGAACTGGCAGGGCGGGCGCCACGACGCCCAGAAGTTCAGCCAGACGGCTGCCTTGCCGCGCAGCGCCGGCGAGCTGGACGACACGGCCGTCAGAAGTGTCGAGCAGCGCAACGGTATCGGCTGGCCGTCAGACGGCCCGGCACGGTCAGCTCGGGCGGCACGTCGCCCGGCTTCAGGCCGTTCGCGACGGCCGGCCCGATCACGGGCTACTGGGTCGGCTGCAGTACGGATCCGCCGGGGGCGGCCCGCCCACGCCGCCGCCGAGCTGGCGTCGTGACCACGACCAGCCCGACGGCCGCCACGGCGATCACGATCGCAGGCGCTCAGCAGCGCTGGCGACCGGTGGACGGGCCGCTCAGGCCGCGCCGCTCCCGGCGGTGGACGAACCCGGGCCGCTCGGATGGATTCCGTCACCGGCGGTCAGACCGCCGTGTGGAACTGGAATGCCACTGCGGCAGGGCGAGAGCCAGTCGAAGATCATCGCGAGCGCCGATCGCGCACGACGGAAGCATCCGCCGATGCAGCTGACACGCGCGGCCGTGGCGGACGAGCGGCCGGAGGATCGCCGGCGCCCGGTCGTAGACGAGCGGCGATCAGCGAGGAACGGCAGGCCGAGCCCGATCGTGTAGGCGATCAGCAGGATCGCGCCCTGGGCGACGGTCGTGCTCGTCGAGCGGCCATCGTCAGGATCCCGCCGAGGATGACCCGATGCAGGGCGTCCAGCCGACCGGCGAAGATCGCCCCGAGCCCGAACGACGCGAGCCAGCCGCCGCGCGACTGCCGACGAGCCGGCCGCCGAGCCGGTCGCCGAAGGCCGGGTGCCAGGCCCCGCTGCCGAAGCGACATCGTCCCGGTCGTCGTCGCCACGCGATGCCGACGCGCCGGCGTCGAGACGGACGCCACGGTGCGCGTTCGAGGCGCGGGCATGCGCAGGACCCCGCGAGGTTCGAGCCCGAGGATCACGAGGATGACGCCCGCCGATGCACGGCGGAGGACGGCAGTCGTACTGCGAGAGGCCGGCCGGCGAACGTCGCGGTGATCGCCGAGCAGCGTGAAGACCGGCCCCGAACCCGGCGACGTAGGCGAGCGCGTGGCGCAACGCGAGCCAGCGGGTGGCGGGCAGGTCCGCGCCGGCGCGATCGCGGAGCCCGCGACCGCGACCGCCGTCAGCTGGCCGAGGTAGGCGGGCACCAGGAAGCGGCAGCACGCACGGGCTGAGGAAGCTGATCACGCCCTGCCGCGAGCGCGACGAGGATCGTCAGGTTGTCGGCGCTCACGGGAGCGACATCGGGCGCGAGCCGCTTCACGCCATCGCCGCCTCGTCGAGTGGCGTGAGGAAGCGCCGGATCGCCGCCGGCGACGTGGCCAGCCCAGACCGATGGCAGCCGGCCTCGAGAACCGGGATGGCGCCGTGAACCAGGCCCGCTCCAGCTCGGGGTCCGTCCCGATGTCCCGTTCGCGGACGGTCGCGGCCGTCCGCTGGCCCCGAGCGGCGCCGGTCCTCGAGCAGGCTCTGCGGCATCGCCCGAGGTCCACAAGTCGCGTGAAGGTGGCAGCCCTCGCGCGCGGAGGACGATCTCGGGACGGGAGGCGGTCATGGCGCCTGCATGCTGGGGGCGATCGACGCGCCGGACCCGGCCGCGCGCCGATCGGCGGCAGGAACGCGGACCCGCGTGGCCCCATCGGATCGGCCGTAACCGGGACCGGACGTGGTGCCTCGTGACACCGATTGATGCCTGCCTTCGGCGGGATCGGCCCGCCGGGGCCTACCCGCGAGGAATTCTGGGCCCTTGGCCGTCTCCGAGGATCACGGGACCACGACGCGGCGTGTGCGGATCGCGCACCCGGGTCGGAAGCTCGTCGCCTTCTGTCTCCGCCGTCGTCCTCGGCGTGGCGGCGGTCGTCGGCGGCCCCGTCGCGTTCCACGAGAGCCTTGGCCGGACGGATCTCTGCCCGGCGTCCCCGCGGCGCTGGCGTGGGACCTCCGCCGGCTTGACCGCACGGACGCGCTCGGAAGCCGCTCCTGACCGCCCGCTACGGCGCGCTGTCCGAGGGTGGCTGGTCCTATCCGCACCGAGCCAGGGTGAGCCACGATCCCGGTGGCTCGGAGCGTCGGTCGCGGCGCGGACGACGCGCTGGCGATGCTCAGCCAGGCGACGCAGATCGGCCGCGGCGGGGCCCGGCAACCGACGAGACGATCGCCGCGATCCGCTCTCCGACCGCGAGCAACCGCGCCAGGCGCGTCCTCACCTACGACCACGACCGAGCCGCCGCCGCAATCTCGCTGTTCGCCGATCCGGATTGACGCTCGGCCGCCGATCAACGCGCATCGCCGCGCGGACGGCGACGGGTTTCGCCGTCGCGCCGTCGGTCGAAGAGCGGGTCGTCGACGCGGCCGGCCGCCGGTTCCAGCCGTCGACGCGGCGATGCGCTTGCAATCTCGTCGACCGCCGGGGGCGCCGCGGTCACGGCCCCGACGACGTCCGTCGCCCCGGCGCTGACCACCGCGGAGGCCGACCTCGCTCCGGACCGCAGGCGCAGCAGATGGTCGCGGACCTGAAGATCGCGGCCGGATCGAAGCCGTTACGGATCAATCCACGGCGGATCGGATCCGACCTGGATCAACTTCGGCTGGACCGACGGGGCCTACGGCCCGATTCGTGAACCGCGCGCTGATCCCGAAGGGGCCTTCGCCACGATCGGGACCGCGTGTCGCCCGGCCCGTGAAGAACGCCGCCTTCCTCAAGGACCGGAGCGGCCGGATCATCGTCGGCGCCATGGCGGGCAGCGCCGGCCGCGAGCTGGACGTCGACGCGACGACCACCGACCGGGTCCGCGAGGCGCTCGCCGCGCGGCCGCGGGGACGAAGGCGCCCTCGATCAAGCTGGCGATGGCCGCGATCCCCATCCCGACGCGCGGACGACCGAGCAGGTCGCGAAGACCGCGCCGCTCATGGTCGAAGGTCGGCAGCTTGGACGACCTACTGGCGAGGTCTCGCCGCACAACGGGATGGGCGCGCGAACATCATCGTCCCGGCGCGCGTCGCCTGAACGGCACCCTCGTCCGGCCGGGCCAGACCTTCGACTTCCTGGCAGGCCCTCGGCGAGGTGTCGTTCCGGACCGGCTACCGGCTTCGGCGGCGCGGTCGTCGGCGGCCATTCGGTCGAGAAGGGGCAGGCTCGCCGGCGGCATCTGCGCCACGTCGACGACGCTGTTCAACGCCGCCCTGCGCGGCGGCTTCGAGATCGACGCTGCGCCAGCCGCACTGGTACTACATCACGAAATACCCGCTCGGCCTCGATGCGACCGTGTCGCAGTCGTCGAGACGATGCGGTTCTGCACGGACGTGACACGAGGTACCCGATCCTCATCCGCGGCTTCGCGTCGCGCCGGCGTCGTCCGGTTTCGATAGATCCTGGTCCGTCCCGGAACGGCCGGACCGGGCGACCACAGGGAGCAAGCCGCAGGTCTCGAACGTGGTCAAGGGCTACGACACCGACGGTCCAGGACGGCGACGCTGAAGCGCGGCCGGAGCGAGACCGGACTGAGAGTGCCCGCGTGGACCCGGCAAGGACGTCGTCGTGAGCCCGGACCGTGCGGGACGCGAGAACGGCAACGTGATCCACCACGAGATCCTACGTGGCGTCGCACTACCACCGGATGGTCGGCATCAACATGGTGGGGATCAGCTGAGGCTCGTCGCCGTGCGGGACCCGTTCGCCGAGGTCACGATCGAGCCCGCGCCCCCGTGGCTCAGTGGATAGAGCGCGGCCGTCCTAAGGCCGGCGTCGGCAGTTCAGATCCGGGGGCGCCAGAGTCCCCACGCTGGCCATCGCCCGGATGTACCGCCGGGCCGGCCGGCGAGCAGCACACGGACTTTCGATGCGGTCGCGCGTCTCGACCTCGATCGACATACGCCGCGAAGGTCGCGCTACTCCAGGGCTCCGCGCACCTCGTCCTGCAGGACCCCCGAGCGCCTGGAACCACGGTTTACGTCAGACTCGTCGATCCCGTCCTCGCGATCCGAGCTGCGCGAGAGGTGCCGCCCCTATTCGACAGGCGACGCGCCGACTCATAATCAGCGCCGGTAGGACGATGGGCTTGCCGTGGGGCGTCGCGAGGTGGGCTACGATGAGGCGCGCCGCCGTCGTCGCGGGTCGAGCGCGTCGTCCAGGGCCCAGCGTGGCGGTTCGCGTCGACATCCAGCGCTTTGGGCGTTCGAACGTGGCCGAGTGGTCGTGCGGGTGGTAGCGGTACGATCGTCGTCGGGTCAACGGTTTTATCGCGCGGGACGACGACCGGATGATCAGCCGCCGTGGTCGGCGGTCAGACGCCCGAGCCCGCGCGCGACTTACGTCGCGGCTCGCGCTGCGACAGCGCGTACTGGATCCAAGCCCGGTCGTGGCTGGGGGACCGCGCTCGCGGTGGGTGGCTGCGATTCTGGGTGACGTCGATCCAGCCGCACGGTCCCGTGGTGGCCTGATGGGGTGTCCGTGTTCGTTCTCGCGCCTGGTTTGGTCGATTCGTGCTCGTGGGCTGCGAGCGTGATCGCTACCTCGGCTCTGAATTGGCGGCTCACGGGTGATCGACCGGTTGGCGGCCGCCGTGTCGTTGCCACTGCTCGGAGTCGCGACCGGACGAGTCTCTGCCGTGTCGCTGTTCGTCTCGGTCAGCATCGGTCCTGCCGGGCGGTCCCCGCCCGTTGTTGCGGCGTCGCGCTGTCCCTGCCGTGGACGGTTGAGGCACGGTTCCCAGTCGGCCGCGCTGATCGATGACCGCCCGGTGACGTTAGCGCGACTTGTACCGGGTGGGAGCCGGAGTACCGGGCACGCTCGGTCTGGTGGCCTTCGTGCCGATCTGGGCGGGCGATGTGCCGTCGTCCGGCCTGCCCGCCGCGATCACCTGGCCCGGGCGCCCCCGTGGCCCGGCTTCGTCTCGTATGGATGAAGGTCAAGCCGGCGTCGGCGAGTGAGTCCCTGATCACGCGGTGGTAGCTCAGCCCGGTCTGGGTGCATCTTGCGGGCGTTGCCGGTGATCGTCGTCATCGCGGGTAAGTCGCGCGGCCAGCGTCGGGTGGCCTGCGGGGATTTCTTGGCACCGAGAGGCTGTCGGTCACGCCTGCTCGCGCTCCGGGCGGCCGTCTCTCGCCCGTGGCCACCGATGCCTCGGTGGCGTGAATCTGCTCCGAGCGCCGCGACCGGCATCGGCTCGGCGTCGTTGGTGGCAAGCTCGGCGACAGCCATGCCTGGAACGGATCCGGGCGAAGGCTGTCGGCGACGAACCGGGCGTGGTTGAGCAGCCCGCCGGCCTCGCGCCGGTACGAGCGGGTGGCCATCTCGTCGAGTCGGCTCGATCAGCGCGAGCTGCTCGTCCAGCACCTGCCGGGCGGTTCGGCCGTCGAGCACCGGCTCCGAAGCCAGGTCAGGCGGCAGCGCGATGAAGTGCTCCAAGGCGCCAGGCACGTAGTCGATGCAGATCTGGCGCAGCAGCCACGTCTCGTGGTCGGTCAGGTCGAGCGGCCCGTCGGTCGTCGGCAGGGCGAGCGGCGGCGGCTGTCGCGGATGCGCGCAGTGGTGGCCAACGTCGGTCTCCGGCACCAACCCGCGCACGTTCGCGACGAGGCGGTCGAGCACGGCCAGGACCTCAACGCGGGTCCGGGGGTCGCCGTCCTCGATCAGCCTCGGCCGTTCGGTGATGGGTGCCGCCGTCACCGTCGGAGCACCGACGGCTGGGGCGTCCACCGTGCCTCCGAGCCATCGCGACTCGAGCACGTTCGGTGAGGCGAGGCTGGCGCGCGCGAGCTCGAGCTGGATCCGACCCGCCTGCGGCTCCGGTCCGCCATCTGGACTCGGTCGCCCAGCGAGCCACCGGCGATGAGGATGGCCAGCGGCGCGACAACGCCCAGCCAGCCGAACCCGCCGATCATCATCATCGCGAGCGCAACGATCCCGGCGAGGATGAACCCGACGCCCCGGACGAACGACGCCCCGGACGAGCCGGGATCCACCCGGTCGGCCAGCTTCAGCGCCTCGTCTCGCGTCGGCGGCGAGACGTCCACCGGACCCCCGCACGGGCGGTGACGACCGCGTGCTCGAGCTCCCGCATCCGCGCTTTCGCCGCGAGCCTCGCCTGCGCCTCGTCGGCCGCGGCGGACACGGCCGTCAGCGCCGCCGTCGCGGCGTCGCCCGCCGCGTCCACGAGCTGGCGGGCTCCCGACCGCTGCCATCCCGACTGCTGCCGTTCCGCCCGCTCCTGCGCCTCCTGGACGCGGCGCGCAGCCCGGTCCGCTCGCCGGGCGGCGCGTACGCATCAGCCGCTCGCGAGGCCTTCGAGCCTCGCGCGTCATCGCGCGCCTGGTCGCGGCGCGCTCGCTCGGCCGGTGCGGAGCGGCTGCGAGTTCACGGTGCCAAAGGTGCGCCATGTCGGGGAAACGGCGCAACCGCCGCGGCCTCACAGCCGGGATCGCAGCACGGCGACCTCGGGCATCTCCTCGGGCGGGCCGTAGCCGTGCTCGACCAGCCAGCGGACGTTGCAGCAGGCATCGCAACGACCACCACGCGCGGATGAGGTCGCGGTCGACGTCGGTGCCGTAGCCGGCGACGACGTCGCCGAGGTGCTCCTCGTGTCCGAGCGTGAGGGTGGCGAGGTCGAAGAGCGCGTCGCCCTGGGACGCCTCGGACCAGTCGATGACGCCGGTGACCTCGTCACCGGCGACGAAGACGTGGTCGACCTGCAGGTCGCCGTGGATGAACACCGGTGTCCACGGCCGGAGCGCAGTCTCGGCGAGCCGGCGGTTGCGTGTGACCACGTCGGCGGGAAGGACGTCGTTGGCGACGAGCCACTCGCACTCGCCGGCGAGGTGCGATGCGAGCTCGTCGACGCTCCGACCGGGCCATGGCGGCAGCGGCGCGTCGTGCAGCGCCCGGACGGCGGCACCCGCCGCGGCCCACGCCGCCGACGACGCGGTGGACGGCTCGCCGAGGTGGCCGAGTGCCGTCCCCGGAGAGCGGCGAGCGCGAGCACGGGCGGCGTTCCGCCACAGGATCTCCGGGGTCGGGACCGGCGCCATCGCCATCGCCTCGACCTCGACGTCGGTGCGGGTCTGATCAGCGTCGATCTTCAGGAACACGTCGCCGACGCGCAGGCGTCGCGCGCTCGCTGATGGGCGACGACGACCTCGACCTCCTCCACGTCGGCCATTATCGCGGGATCGGCCCGGCATTGCCGACATGGAGCGACGAGAATGCCGTCGATGTCGGAGAGTTCGTGACGGAGACGTTCGATTGCCGCGAGTTGGCTGCCGCGCGCGTACCGTCGCTGGCACGCTTCGAGCCGTTTTTCCTCAGAACGCGACCCGATGGGCGGACGCATCTGCGCCCGCTGGTGCGGGATGTTGATCACGATCGGGTCGGGTCGTACGGCGGCCCGTTCTGGCGCGTGAGCTCCCCGCTGATGGTGGTAGCGTTTTGGGCGATGATCAATTCGGCGAACAGATGACGCCACCGGTGAGCATTCGACGCTTCGACCACCACGTCGGCATCACGGTCGGCGGATCTCGACGCGGTGACGGCGTTCTTCGTCGGGCTGGGGTTCGAGGTCGAGGGCAGGATGTTCCATGGAGGGCGAGTTCGTCGACACCGTCATTGGCATCCCGGACTCCCGTTCCGAGATCCTCACGCTGCGTGCCGCCCGACGGGGGAACCAGGCTGAGCCGTCGAGCTTCATCCGCCCAGACCACGAACCGGGATCGCCCAACGCCATGTCCACAGAGCTGGGGCTGCGCAACGTTTCCTTCGTGGTGGACGACCTCAGGCGGATGTCGACCGCCTGGCTGCGGACGGCTATGGCCTCGTCGGCGGCATCGGTCAGTACGAGGACATCTGGCGCATGGCGTACGTGCGCGGGCCGGAGGGGAATCATCGCGGCCCTGGCCCCAGCGCATCGACTGACCGCGCGCGTCGAGGTCACAGGCAGGCGGAACCTGATCAGGAGCCCGGGCCTCGGGCGAGCAGGTGCGCCCGCCAGGTAGGTAGCCACCTGACGGTGACCCGGGAGGTGGGCACAAACGTAGACTCGGAGCGGCAAGGCGCGAACCGAGGACGGAGCCGACGGTCTGGCTGGCGCGAGCGGGTTCGCGTAGTCAGCTGCGGGCGGGCGTCAGCGCGCTCGTCAGCGGCTTCGTACTCCTGCATCGCCGTCGGGACCGTCCTCCTGATGTTGCCGATCGCCGCGGCCTCTCCCGGGCGCCTGACCCATCCTGTCGTCGCCCTGTTTACCGCGACCTCCGCGGTCTGCGTGACCGGGCTCGTGGTGGTCATAGACAATCGGCACCTACTGAGCTCCAAAGCCGGCATGTATACTGTCCTGGCCCCTCATCCAGGTCGGGGCTTCGTCTGGCGAGCTTCTCGACCCTGCTTCGCTCCTCCTGAGTCGGCGCGGTGCTCCCCGCCAGCCGCACGTCTGCCGCCCAGCAGACGCTCGGCGTGCGCGATCTCGGCTCGGTCCGGTCAGTCGGTGCTGCGGCTCGGTCGTAAACATGATCCTGGCCGAGGTGACGGGCTGGCCGTCCCGGAGCCGCGTTCTTCGCCTCGCTACGGCGATGCCGGGCGGCGGTGGCACGGGCTGTTCCACTCGATCTGTCGTTCAACAACGCAGGCTTCGACCCTCATGGCGTTCCGCTCGCTGACAGACTTCGCGGACGATCCTGTCCAGGTGCTGCCGATCGGAGCCCTCGTCGTGCTCGGAGGGCTGGGCGCGGCGATCGTCCGCGACGTGCTGGCTAAGCTGGTCGCAGAGCTCGCCTCGCCTCTCGAGACAAAAAGCTCGCTGCCTTCGACGAGCGGCGTCCTGCTGCTGCTCGGCACGGTCGCGCCTGCTCGTGTTCGAGGCGAACAATCCCGCGACCTTTCGCCTCGATGCCGCCCGGTCAGGCGCGAAACGCTGAATGCGCTCTTCCAGTCCGCGACGTACCGCACCGCGGGCATGAGCAGTGTGCCGCCATCGGGCAGCTCACCGGACCCCCTCGCTCCTCATCGGGATCGGGCTGATGTTCATCGGTGGCGCGTCGGGGTCGCACCGCGGGCGGGATCAAGGTCACGACATTCGCGGTCCTGCTCGCGGCGATCATCAGCACCGTTCGCGGGATCGGCCGAACGTCGAGGCGTTCGGGCGACGCGTGCCAGAAGCCGCTGCAGTTCCGGGCGCTGGCCGTGGCGCTGATGGCGACGGCCGTCGTGTTCGTCGTCGTCCTGGCGCTCGAGCTCACCGCGGGCGCAAGGCGGCCTTCCTGCCGCTCCTGTTCGAGTCAGTCTCGGCCTCGCGACGGTCGGGCATACGGCCGACGTCACGACGAGGCTCCCCTGAGGGCGCGCTGCTCATCGTCGCGGCGACGATGTTCATCGGCCGGCTGGGACCGCTCACGCTCGTCCTCGCCCTTTCCGCCACGTGCCCGGCCCGCGCGCCTATCGGCCCACGGCAGGCGGCAGAGTCCGTCCGCATCGGCTGAACGTCCACGCCGAGGTGGATCACATGAAGCATTCGGCGCTCGTCATCGGGCTCGGCCGATCTGGTTCGGCCGCGGCCAACGGAGCTGGCGGCGCTCGGTCATCGAGGTAGTCCTGGCAAGCGATCGCCGACACCCTCGAGAGCCGCGTCAACGAGATCGCGCCGGGAGTGACCCGCGCGATCCAGCCTCGACGCCACGGATCCCGATGCCCTGCGCGCCGTCGTGGGCGCGGCGGACTCTCGACCGCGCATCGTCGCGATCAGCGACGGAGTCGAGGCCTCTGATCACCGCCAGGTGATGGCGCTCGAGCGAGCTGGGGCGTGTCGAACGTGATCGCCAAGGCCGGGTCGCGGCTCCACGGGGCGATTCTCGAGAAGGCCGGTGGTCGACCGCGTCGTGTTCCCCGAGCGCGAGATGGCAGCCAGCGTCGCCCACTCGTTCAGCGTCCGGGACGTCGTGTAAGACCACTCTCGACGTCGCGCCGTCGTTCGGGATCGCGAAGGTGCGTGCCCCGGCGCGCCCTTCTTCGCCGGGCGCGGTCATTCGGCGCACCCGGCGCTGGAGTCGCGGATGTGGGCCACGCCGGTCGCGCTCCGCCGCGGTTCGGAGGTCACGGTGAACCCCGACCTCGTCCATGACGATCGACCCCAGGCGACGAGCTGACTCCTGATCGGCCGAGATGACAGGGCTGCAGCGCCTCGACGGCTGACCCGCAGGTGCGCGACCGTCGCTCCGAGCAGTGTTCTGCGCCCCGCCGCTGCCAGTGTGCCCCGCCAGCCTCTGACGCTTCGACGGGCAAGCGGTGCGCTGGCCAGCCTGACCGCCTGCGACTCTGATCTCGACTGGCACAACAACCTGGGCGCTGGGCGCGTCCAACCGCGGGATGCGGTACCGACCTCGCACCGGGGGACCTGGCGAGCTCTCGCCCTCGTGGTCGTCGTCGTCGCGTCGGTTGCCGTCGGTGGCCTGACTTCGTGTTACCGATCGACCTGCCCTTCCAGCGCGTCAACGCCACGATCGAGGCGACCTCGCAGATCGACGGGCACACCACCGCGCGCGTGACGGGCACGACGAACTCCCCGACGGCTCCTCCTCGACTGGAGCCTCTACCAGGACTCGTCCTTCGGTGCCGACTACCCCTCCGCGGGGCAAGTGTCTGTCCAGAGCGGCGCGCTCGCGTTCGATGCGGATCCGACGACGTCGCATCCGGCTCCGCCGAGGCCGACGTCACGTTCAGCTGCACGACTACGGGACCGCTCAACCCGATCAGGTGACGGACGTCGTCGGCGGCCAGTGCGAACACCTCGGCGGGGAACTGGTCTATGTCGACTCGCCGGGCGACTCCGAAGCAACTCTTCGTTCCAGTCGAGTTCGCGGTGCCGTGACCCGGCCCATGCGAACTGGCACTCTGCGCGCGGTCGGCAGCGATCGAGGTTCGCAGGAGACGCTCACTCGCCTGCGCAAGCCTGCGCAGGCCGCTTGCCTGAGTCAGACTGGCAGTTGAGGTCGCCGAGCGAGCGGCACGTGTCCGTTGCGGCGCCGGCGGAACCCATCCCTACAGGAGGGAGCCGTGTCATGACGAAGACGCGTACCAGTCGCGGCCGCCACGGCGCTCGTGGCCGTGTTTCTCCGTCGTTCCTTGCCGGTCTCTCGCCGACAGCGAATACGCAACGGCGAGCAGTCGATGGACTGGCGACTCGTTGTGATCTTCGTCGCGGTGGGGCTGTTTGCGTTCTATGCCCGCCCTGCAGCTCGCGAGCCGTGACCGCGCGCTGACCGGTCAAAGCCCCGCAGAAGCCGCAGCCGTGAAGCCCTTCCGGTTCCTGGTCGGGGCACGCGGCGTGCAGGATCGACGGACGCTCGTCGAGAGCGCGCGAGCCGCCGAAGTCGGTCGGCTACAGCGACCTGACCGTCCACGATCACCTGACCCCGCAGCTGGCGCCGATCGCGCTGCTGACGGCCGTGGCGATGGCGACCGAGCGGCTCCGGCTGTGTCCGCTCGTGTTCAACAACGATCTGCGCCATCCGGCGGTGCTCGCCCAGGAGCTCGCGACGATCGACGTGCTGAGCGAGGGACGGCTCGTCGTCGGCATCGGGGCCGGCTGGAACGAGCCCGAATACCGCTCGATCGGCCTGCCGTTCGACCCGCCCGCGGTCCGGATCAGCCGAATGCTGGAAGCGGTCACGATCCTGCGAGGCCTGTTCGGCGACGGACCGACGAGCTTCGACGGGCGCTTCTACACGATCGCCGAGCTCGACGGCCAGCCGAAGCCGGTCCAGCGACCGCATCCGCCGTTCCTGATCGGCGGGACGCGTGAGCGGATGCTGCGGATCGCTGCCCGCGAGGCGGACATCGTCGGGATGGACCTGCGCCAGGACCGCGAGTCGCTCGGCGATGCCTTTCCGGCCGCATGGACGAGCGGGTCCGGCTGGGTCCGGGACGAGGCCGGGAGCCGGTTCGATCAGCCTGGAGCTCAGCGTCCTGCGGCTCTCGGCGGGATCAGCGATCACGAACGAGCCGCTCGAAGGTCGCGGCCGACGTGGCGCGCGGGTACGAAGCGCGAACGGGCCTGTCGATCGATCCGCGCGACGTCCTCGAATCGCCCTACTCGCTGATCGGCACGGTCCCGGGCCTGGTCGCGAAGCTGCGCGAGGGCCGGGAGCGGTGGGGATCAACTCCATCCTCGTCGGATGGCTCGACGAGCCCGAGCCTCGGGGACTTCGCGCCGGTCGTCGAGCAGCTGGCCGGGAACCTAGCGCTTCAGGGACGCCGCGGCGGCATTCGGCGGGGACCTCCGGCATCCGCCTCGAGCTCGCGCCAGTGGCTGCCCCGCATGATCACGAGCAGGATCCAGCCGAGCGGGATCGGGACGAACCACTGGGCAGAGCGGAAGATCACGATCGCGGCGGTGATCGGCGCGGTCATGGCATCGCCGGCCACGGCCGAGAGCAGGCCGACGTAGGCGATCTCGCTGACGCCGATCGCCCCGGGCGTGATCGGGATGAGCGCCAGGAGCGCCACCGCCGCCATCGCGGTCAGGACCGCCGAGGGCGCCAGCACGCTCCGAGGTCACGCCGACCGACCAGAGCGAGACCTGCAGGACGAGGAACCAGGCGAGCGCGCGCGAGGACGGCCGCCCTGAACCCGAGGGCGCCGCGCCGCGACAGCATCTCCTGCGATCGCGCGCGGACCTGCATGACGCCCTCGGCGATCCCCGCCGGCGGCGGCCGGCGGAACAGGCCGCCAGAGCCGTCCGCGCGATGGACGTCGAGCAGCCCGGCCCAGGCGGCCCGCCAGCGACTCCGACCGGACGATCGCGACGAGCGAGCAGCAGCGCGAAGACCAGGATGATGACGCCGATCAGCGACAGCAGGCGGCGACCGTCGGGCGCGGCTGGTGGCCGGCGAGCAGGACGCCGAGCGTCGCGATCAGCGGCAGGACGAGGTCGGAGCAGCGTCTCGAAGAACGCGTTGAACACGATCCCGGCCGTCGCGACGTCGGCGGGAATCGACCATTGCCGGTACAGCAGCGAATCGGGTCGCGATGTCGGTCGGCCCGGGGATCGTGCTCACCACGGCTCCGGCCGGCGAGGTCGGCTCCGATGGCATGCGGCCAGCGACAGGCCGGGAACGAGGATGCGGCTGGGCGCGGCGTTGGCGACGTAGGCGAGGGCCGTCGCGGCGGCGAGCGCCGCGAGCTGGAGCGCCGTGAGCGTCGACAGGGCCGCCGCGACCGCGCCGTAGTCGACGATCCGGGGCAGGATCACCACGAAGACGACGGCCAGTGATCCCGACCAGCAGCCCGACGCGGGTCAGGATCGCCCGACGGCTCGTCCCTGCCTGTTTCTTCGTGCCCGGCTGGTCCCCGACGGTCGTCGCCGGTGCGGGCCGCTCCTCCGCCATGAGCACCTTAGGGGTTGCGGCGCCGGGCGGAGCGGCGAATCGCCGTTCCACGTCAGCCAAACACGGGGAGGACCGAGCACCTCGCAGGTCGACGGGTCAGCGGTGTCTCGGCCTGGAGCTTGAGGGCCGTGACGAGCTTACCTGACGGCGTTCGACACGAATCGCGGGTAGCGTTCCAGGCGAGCAAGGAGGAGCCCATGCCCGATCTCGAGCCCATCCCTGTCTCGCGACGGCACGGTCGACGCCCACATCCTGGATCCCCGACGACGCCACCGAGCGGGGTCGTCGTCCTGCATGCCTGGTGGGGCCTGAACGCGGACGCGATCGCGTACGCCGACCGCCTGGCAGACGCCGGGCTTCGCGGTCGTCGCGCCGGACATGTTCCGCGGTCAGGTCGCGACCGAGGTCGAGGACGCGGAACGGCTGTCGCAGGAGCGGCGACCAGGTCGCCGACGGGATCGCACTCGCCGCCGTCGACCACCTCGCGGAGCGGCTCGGACCGGATCGCGCCCGCTCGCCGTGCCGGGTTCTCGTTCGGGGCGGGTTACGCGATCTGGGCGCCCGTCGGAGCGCGACCGCCTCGTCGCGTCGGTCGTCTACTACGGCGCCTACGCGGGCGAGTTCCTCGAAGCGCTCGACTGCCGCCGCTGCTCGGCCACTTCGCCGAGGAGGACCCGTTCACGTCGGAGGACGAGATCCGCGAGCTGGAGGACGCGTTCCGGCGACGCCGGCCGGCGAGGCCACGGTCCACCGCTATCCGGCGACCGGGCACTGGTTCGCCGAGCCGTCCTGCGACGCCTACCGCCCGGACGCCGCCGAGCTCGCGCTCTCGCGGACGGTGGCGTTCCTCCGCGGGCGAGTTGATCGGCCGGGCCTGACGATCGAACAACGCCCGGATCGCCCGCCCTAGGCGGCGGTATCCGGGAAGCGCGCGGCGTGGACCTCGACGCCGGCCTCCGCCAGGGCGGTCGCGCGAGGCGGCGGCGGACCTCCGCGTCGACGAACCCGCGCTGGGCCGGCCGCACCTGGGCGGCCATCCGCAGCGTCGCGCCGGCCGCGGTGAAGGCCGTCGTCGCCACGTACTTGGGCGTCTCGAGGAGCTGCTGGCCCCAGACCTCGTCGGCGGCCATCGCCTCGCCGACCGCGTTCATCGCGCGCGATCGCCCGCTCGACGTCGCCCGGCGCGATCCCGCTGACCTCGACCATCGACGTCCCGAAGATCCGCGCTCTCGTTCGACGCGATCCGGATCTCGCCGTTCGCGATCGAGTGGGACCGTCCCGCGCGCGTCGCGGAGCACGGTCCGCCGCAGGCCGACCTCCTCGACGGTGCCCTCGATCCCCATGAGCATCACCACGTCGCCCCTGAAGTACGGGCCCTCGACCAGCAGGAGGATCCCGGTCAGGTAGTCGAGCACGATGTTCTGGCCGGCGAGGGTCAGCGCGGCCGCGAGCAGGCCGAGACCCTGCCAGCACCGACCACGCGTCGAACAGGCGAGAGCAGCAGCACGATGAAGCCGATGACGACACCGCGAACCGGATGATCTTCGAGAAGAGGTCCTCGAGGGTCGCGACCCGCTTTCGTGACCTCCGCCTCCTCGTCGATGCCGGTGTCGGCGGAGACCGACGGCGGGCGGATGACCCGGACGAGCACCCGGTGGACGACCGGCCCCGAGAACCGGAGGAGGACGAGGAGCAGAACGGTCCAGAAGATGACGACGAGCGCGTGGCTGGAGATCCAGTCGATGGCGGCCTGACCGTCGGGCATCCTGGGCGTCCTCCGAAGAACCGGCGCGATGGGCTCTGCGTGCCGGGATCGCAGACATACGACCGCGGGTGCCCCGCATACTCGGCAGCGGAGGGGACGGAATGGCCGAGAACCCGGCGGACATCGGGCCCGCCCGCGAGCGCGAGCCCACCCGCGATGACGACCCGCTCGTCGCCGATCCGCTGCGCGCTCGACCGCGAGGCGATGCGCCGGATGGGCTACGCGGCCGTCGACCTGCTCGTCGCGCCGGATCGACGAGCTCGCCGACGGACCGGTCCTCCGGACGGCGACCCGGGACGAGCTGGAGGCACGGATCGACGAGCCGCGCGCCGGACGGTCCCGGCCGACTTCGACGACTCTGCTCGCGCGGCTCGATCGCGACGTCCTGCCGTACGTCGGGCCACTTCGACCATCCGCGGTTCTTCGGCTACATCCCGGGCGCGGGCACCTGGCCGGCCGCGCTCGGCGACCTGATCGCGACGGCGACGAACATCGATTCCGGCGCCTGGCGCGAGTCGTCCGGCCCGAGCCAGCTCGAGCTGACCGTCCTCGACTGGTTCCGCGAGTGGATCGGCTACCCGCCGGAGTCCGCGGGCGTCCTCGTGTCCGGCGGCTCGGCGGCGAACCTGACGGCCATCGCCTGCGCCCGGGAGGCGATCGTCGGGCCGATGTCGCCGCGGATCGTCGCCTACGCCAGCGACCAGACCCACTCGTCCGCTCGCCCGCGCGGCGCGCCATCTCGGGTTCCGCCCGGATCAGCTCCGGGTGATCGCGACGGACCACCGGTTCCGGATGCGCGTCGACGACCTCGCGGCGGCGATCGACGCCGACGCGGCCGCGGACCGCCTGCCCTTCCTCGTGATCGCGAACGCGCGGCACGACGAACTCGGGCGCGGTCGACGACCTGCCGCGGCTGGCCCGGCTCTGCCGCGAGCGCGGGATCTGGCTCCACGTCGACGGGGCGTACGGCGGCGTTCGCCGTCCTGACGGAGCGCGGCCGGACGCGCCCTGCGCGGTCTCGACGCTGGCCGACTCGGTGACGCTCGACCCGCACAAGTGGCTGGCGATGCCGTTCGAGGTCGGCTGCCTCATGGTCCGCGACGGCGCCGACGCTCGAGCGCGGCCTTCGAGCTCCACCCGGAGTACCTCGAAGGAGCGACTCCGGCGCACCAGCGGGCGGTGAACTTCGCCGATCGCGGCCTCCAGCTGACCCGGGCGAGCCGGGCGATCAAGGTCTGGCTGGCGCTCGAGACGTTCGGCGTCGGACGCGTTCCGGGCGCGTCGATCGATCGCCCGCTGACCTCGTCGCCGACGCCCAGCGCCGGATCGAGGCCGACGACCGGCTCGAGCTCGTCACGTCCGGCGTCGCTCGGGCATCCTGACGTTCCGTCGCCGCGGGACTCCCGGGCGAGACAGCCGAGGAGACGCGACCGCCGGAACGAGGCGATCGTCGCCGCGCTCGCGCGCGGCCGGCGACGTCCTCCTGACCTCGACGCTGATCGGCGGCCGCTACGCGATCCGTCTCTGCGTCCTGAACCATACGAGCCAGTGGCCGACGACGTCGCGTACGCGCTCTGACCGGGTCGCGGCGCTCGACGCCGTGCGGACGCCCGGCAGCAGGCGCGCCGGTGCGCCACGCGAGCGCGCGTCGCTCAGGCCAGGCATCCGGCATGACTGGCTCGTCCGGCAGCAGCCGAGCCTGTCGTGGACGAGCTCCGACGGCGATCGAGCCGTTCGCGAGCGTCGACCGACGACCAGGCCGCGCGGTTCCTCGCGACGGGCCGGCGGGAGCGGTTCGTGAGATCGGCGAGGCGATCACGAGCCGCTGGGCGCTGGCCCGGACGTTCTTACCTCGTGCCGCCGCGGCCGCCTCGTCGGTGCGGGTCGGCGATCGCGAGGTCAACGCCCTCGGCGCCCGGCGACCACTTCGGCGAGATCGCGGCGATCGACTGGGGCCGCGACTTCAGCTACGGCCGGACGGCGACGGTCGTCGCCGACCGAGCACGACCGAGCTGCTCGCGCTGCCGGCCGCGGCGTTGCGCGAGCTGATGACCGACAACCGGACCGTCGACCGGGCGATCCGGCGGGTGGCACGGGAGCGGATCGCGACCCGCTGAGGCCGCGCCGGCGCCGTCGCGGCCGTCTCGGCGCGGGGCGAGCGTCAGCTCCGGCCGGGTCGGTCGAGGACCGCCTCCAGCTGCGGGCAGTGCTCCCGCTTGTGGCCGTACATCGAGTACACGAGCAGGTCGTCGAGCGCGTACTGCGGGCCGTACCAGGGGATCGTCCCGACCTCCGTCCAGCGCTCGAGCGGGATGCGGGCCGCCCGATCGGCGACCCGCCGTGCTCCCGTCCCGGAGCTCGCTCACGACGGCATCGACGGACCAGTCCCGGCGCACCGCGGCCTGGTCGTCGTTGAACGTCGCCGGGTTCGGTCCCGGTGAGGTCGGTGTCCGGCGATCGCCGAGGAACAGCGCCAGGATGTCCGCGAACCGACCTCGAACGCGCCGAGATGCCCGATCGAGGTCCTTGGTCGTCCAGACGCCGAGCGCGATCGCCTCCCAGTCGTCCGGGCGGCAAGCGGTCGATCAGGCCGTCGATGTCCGCCTGGCCGTACCGCAGGACGTCGACCGGGTTCATCGCCCCGGGCCGTCACGCCGGTTGCGCTCGCCCGTCGACCCAGTCGCCGACGACCCGATCGAGGACCGGCAGCGGCATCAGCCCCGGAGCCGAGGACCGTGTCGTGGAAGTCCTTGATCGCGAACCGCGTCGCCGAGCGCCGCCTCCGCCTCGCGCCGGATCCGCTGGATCTCGAGCCGGCCGATCATGTAGGCGAGCGCCTGGCCGGGCGTCACCGCGTAGCGGTCGATCTCGGCGGTGATCGTGGCCGACCGCGCATCGGCGAGTTCGCCAGTCATGTAGTCGATCGCCTCGCTGGCGGCTCCAGCCGAGCGCGTGCATCCCGGTGTCGACGACGAGCCGGCAGGCCCGCATCGAGATCGGCCTCGAGCATCCCCATCCGGTCGAGCGGGCGTCGAGTAGAGGCCCATCTCGTCGGCGAGCCGCTCGCTGTACAGGCCCCAGCCCTCGCCGTAGCGCGGCGATGAAGGCGCGCTTCCGGAACTCCGGGATGTCGAGTCGAGCTCGGTCGAGATCGCGAGCTGGAGGTGGTGGCCCGGGATCCCCTCGTGGTACGAGGTCGCCTCGATCTCGTAGCGGCCCCAGCCGGTCGGATCGGACGGTGTTCATGAAGAAGACGCCGCCGCGGCTGCCGTCCTTGGCCGGCGGGAAGTAGAAGGCGATCGCGCCGACTCGTCGTCTCCTCGACGTCGCAGCCGGCCTTCGGCAGGATCCCGAACCAGTCGCCCATCGCGCGCGGTCGCCTTGGCCAGGGCCGCCTTCGAGGCGGCGACGATGTCGGCGCCGTTCGTGTGGTGGAGCGCCGGCGTCGTCGCGCAGCCGGCGTGAAGATCCGCTGGCACGTCGTCCGTGCCGAGGACCTCCTGGCCGAGCACGCGGTACTCGCCGGCCAGCTTCTCGATCTGCTCGAGGCCGATCTCGTGGATCTCCTGGGCCGAGCCTCGCAGGGTCGTGTGGTAGCGGATCAGCCGTGCCGTAGACCGTCGTCGCCGTCGGCCAGCCAGGTGCAGCCCGACGTGCGCGTCGTCGCGGGCGTGCGGCCGGACGCGGTCGCGGATCGTGTCGCGGTAGCGTGCCATCGCGGGCCGGACGTCGGTCTCGATGGCCTCGCGGATCCGGGCGCGCCACGCGTCGGGCGTCGGCGATCGCCGGTCGGATCGGCGGTCTGGAGGAGCGGGTCCTCGTCGATCGGCTTCGCCAGCCAGTGATCGATCTGGTCGACGGTGTCGTCGATCGCGAAGGTCGGCGGGCGTGCGGCCGTCGGCGACGCCCGGCGAGCACGCTGGTCGGCCATGTCGCGGAAGTTCTTCGCGATGCCGTGGACCTTCGGGATCATCGCCTCGGCGACGTCGGCGTTCGGGATCGGGAGCTTCGGCATCGTGACCGGGATCGACGCCTGCTAGGCCGAAGATCGGGTCGACCCCGAACTCGGTCAGGTGGGCATCTGAGGACCTCGGCGTTGCGGCGGCCGTCGAACACCAGCATCTCGCGGGTGATCCGGTCCTGGCCGACAGGCCGTCGGCGGGGATCGGCCTCGGCCCGGTCGGCGAACGACCGACGCCTGCGCGCCTCCTCGTCCTCGCCGGCCCGGCTGGCGTCGTCGTAGCGGTCCGCGTACTGGTAGTTGCCCATGAGGTGGCCCCACGAGGGCCACGCGGAGAGCTGGAAGTCGAAGTACTCCTCGGCGAGGGCGTTGACGATCGTCGGCCACGGACCGAACTCCACTGTGGGGCGCGCTCGGGATGTTGGAAGCGATGCTAGTCGCCGGAGCGCCTCGTGATCAGGCGAGCGGCCGGGCGACACTCCGCCGTGATGACCGACGCCACCACGCTGCCGCTGGTCGAGCAGCTCCGATTCACCCGGTCCGAGTTCCGCCGCGGCCTGCGCGGGACGCCGGAGGCCGACGCCGTCCGCCGCTTCGAGCCGATGAACTCGATCGGCTGGATCGTCGCCCACATGGCCTGGCACGAGCAGCGCTACTGGCTGACGCGTGCGGCCGGCGAGACGCCGCGCCCGGAGCTCAACGAGATCGCGGCGAACGGCGGCCCGGCGACGACGCCACCGCTTCGGGCGATGCTCGACGCGTGGAGCGCCGTGACCGCGCGGCCGCCGATCCGTGGCTGGACGGGCTGACGAGGCGGCGGACCTGCACCGAGCGCTGCCGGGGTCGGGCTCGCAGCGGACGATCGGCTCCGCGATCCTGCGGGTGACCTACCACTACTGGTTCCACACCGGCGAGATCCTCGCCATCCGGCAGGTCGCTCGGCCACGCACCGCCTGCCGGAGTTCGTCGGCAACATCGACGCCGAAGCGCCCGTACCGGGCCGGATGACGCGGTGACACGCGTCCGGATCCCCGAGGAGGTCCTCGCCGCGGCCCACGACCGCGCGGCGGCGCGCGCGGCGCAGGGACTGGCCGGAGGCGGACCGGATCCGGGCCGAGATCGAGGCGGCGGGCTGGAAGGTCGTCGACGCGCGGGACGGACTTCGCGCTCGAGCCGGCCGCACGCGCCGACCGTCGAGGACGGCGGGGCCGTCCGGTACGGCTCGAGCGCGGCGGTGCCGTCGCGCCTGCGACGACGCCGACGCCGGCGTCGCGACCGTGGTCGTCGTCGCGACCGACTGGCCGGACGACGTCGACGCGCGCGCTGGCGGGCATCCGGGCGCACGCGCCCGCCGGCACGTCGATCGTGGTGGTCGCGGATGGACCGTCGGCCGAGCAGGAGCGCCGGCGCTGACCGGCGGACGACGGCCGACGGCTCGAGGTCGTCCGCACGAGCGCGCGGCTCGGGCACGCGGCGCCGCGCTGGAACGTCGGGATCCGGCGAGCGACCGGCGCCGATCGTGGTCGTCCTCGACGGCTCGGCTCGAGCCGACCGGCGACGTCGTGACGCCGCTGGTCGCGGCGCTCGACGATCCGACGGTCGGCGTCGCCGGCGGCTGCGGGATCGTCGAGCGACGACCTCCGCCGGTTCGAGCGACGCCCGGCCGGGCGACGTCACCGCGATCGAGGGCTACGCCATCGCGTTCCGGCGCGAGCGATGCCGCGGCGCGCGGCCCGCTCGACGAGCGCTTCCGCTTCTACCGCAACCTCGACATCTGGTGGAGCCTCGTCCTCCGCGACGAGGGGGAGGGGACCGCGCCGCGGCGAGCCGTCGCCGTCCCGATCCCGGCGATCCGCCACGAGCACCGCGGCTGGACGATCGCTCCCGGACGGCGGAGCGCGACCGCCTGAGCAAGCGGAACTTCTACCGGATCATCGACCGGTTCGGATCGCGGCGGGACCTCGCCACGTAGCGGCGTCGAGGCTCAGCGGCGGCTGGACGGTCTGGCCGTCCGGACCGTCGGTCACCGCGTAGCCGAGCTCGGCCAGCTGCGTCCGGATGCGCGTCGGCCGGGCGAAGTCGCGCGGCGGCGCGGGCCGCCGCGCGCTCGTCGGCGAGGCGGTCGACGTCGCCGGGAGCGTTCGGGCGACGCGGCGCGCTGCGGCTCGTCCGCGGCGGCCCGATCGAGGTCCAGCCCGAGGACGAAGTCGGCGTCGAGGACGAGCCAGCGCCGCTCGTCGGCGGCAGATCGCGCGCCGGAGCGTCTCGCGGACGACCGCGAGCGCCGTCGGCAGGTCGAGGTCGTCGTCGATCGCCGCGACGAACCGGTCGTGGAGCGCGCGCCCGTCCGGCCGACAGCGGAGCGGCCGGGCGCGTGCGGCCCGGTCGGCTCAGCGGACGCCGCTCGCCGTCGCCGTTGCCCGCGACGCCGTCCGCGGTCCCGAGCGGCCGAGCGGCGCGCGGCACCCGCCCGGAGGACGGCCGGCGCCGCCCACGGCCCGTCGGCCGGCGGCGCGACCGAGCGCCGCAGACCCGCCCGCAGCGACTGCGAGCCCGGCAGCCGCCGCCGCCGAGCGACTCGTCGGTGTACTCGAGCTTGTGGCGATAGCGCGACGTCAGGCAGAGGTAGCGGAACGCGAGCGGGTCGATGCCGCGCTCGGCCACGTCGGCGATCCGCTCGATGTTGCCCGCCGACTTCGCCATCTTCTGGCCGCCGACCTGGAGGAACTCGCCGTGGACCCAGACCCGGGCCGGCGGTCCGCCGACGATCGGGGCCGACTGGGCGATCTCGTCCTCGTGATGCGGGAAGACGTTGTCGATGCCGCCGGTGTGGACGTCGAACCGCGGCCCGAGGTGCTTCATGCGCCATCGCCGAGCACTCGAGGTGCCAGCCGGGAAGCCCTCGCCCCAGCGCGTGCGTCGGCCACTTCAGCATGCCGGCCCTCGCCGGCGGCCTTCCAGAGCGCGAAGTCGGCCGGGTCGCGCTTGTCGGGCTCGACGTCGCCGCGATGGCCGGCCCGCAGCGCGTCGAGCGTGTTGCCGGAGCAGCGCGCCCGTAGCCGGCGAACGACGCGACGTCGTAGTAGACGTTGCCGCTCGTCGCTGACGTAGGCGTGGCCCGGCGTCGACGAGCTCGCTCGGCCAGCTCGAGCATCTCCGGGATGTGCTCGGTCGCCCGCGGGAAGACGTGGGCGGGCAGGAGGTTGAGCAGCGCCGCGTCGGCGTGGAAGGCGGCCTCGTACGCGTCGGCGATCTCGGCCGTCGTCTTGTGCTCGAGCCCGGCCGCGACGAGCATCCGGTCCTCGCCGCGGTCGAAGCGCTCGTCGCGGAGGTGGCCGACGTCGGTGATGTTCTGGACGTGGAAGACCGGGATGCCGTGGTACAGAACGACCCGCCGGATGAGGTCGGCGAGGAGGAACGTCCGGAGGTTGCCGACGTGGGCGTAGCGGTAGACGGTCGGGCCGCAGGAGTACATCCGGAGCCGCGCGCCGTCGGCGCGGCCTCGACCGGCTCGACCGTCCGGGTCGAGCGTGTTGCGGAGGCGGAGCGTCATCGGTCGGCTCGTCGATGTCCTCGCGGCGGGTCCGGCCTACGTCGTTTGCGGAATTTCCGAGGGATCGCCCTAACGATTCTGGCGCACGGCTCGTTATCCGGATCAGAGGCCTCGCGGCAATGCATCGTTCCCCGGCGGTGTGAACTTGCGAGGCCTCATTTCCTGCCCGGACCATCGTCCGGAGGGCGCTCGGAGCGGTCCACCCTATACTCCCGGCCATGCGCCGCTGGGTCTGCATCGTCGCGCTCCTCGCCGGGTTCGCCGGGTGACGATTACGTGCGTGGCGCGCGCCTCCGGGAGCCCGTCGCCGTCGAGCGATTGATCGATCCGCGCGGGTCGGGACCCGCGGACTCGCGCTCACGGGGCGTGGTGGATCGCGATCCGCCGCTGATCCCGACCCGCCGGCCGGACGCCGGTCGCCCGTCCGCTCGTCCCGACGATCCGCATCCCGGTCGACCCGTCACCGTCGCTGGTCGGCGCTGGTCGCCGCGATCCAGCTGGTGCTCGTCCCGGCGTCCGCCCGGCGTCGCCCGGCGTCGTCAGCCGCCGCGAGCGACACGGTCCGGATCCTCGGCGCGCGCCGGCGAGTCCTCGATCCGGCCGTCCAGGGCGACAGCGGCAGCGCGGCCGTCACGCCCAGCTCTTCGAGGCCTGACCGCGATCGACGCCAGCCTCCAGACGCGGCCGGCGCTCGCCGAGTCGTGGGACTTCCGCGACGGCGGCGCCACGGTCGTCTTCCACCTCCGGCCCGGCCTGACGTTCAGCGACGGCTCGCCGCTGACGGCCGGCGACGTCGTCCGGAGCTGGCTCCGGCTCATCGACCCGGCGCATCCGTCGCCGCTGCGTCAGCCTGATCGGCGACGTCGAGGGCGCCCTCGCCTACGCCCGCGGCCAGTCGAGCCGACCCGGCATCGGTCGGCCTGGTCGGCGTCCGGCAACGACGTCGATCGTCCACCTGACCCGGCCGGCGACGGACTTCCCGGCGATCGTCGCCGGCGCCGACGCTTCGCGCGTCGTCCCGCCGCGGCATCGACGACGACCGGCGGCCTCGCAGCCTGGCCCGCAGGTTCGTCGGCAGCGGCGGCTACGTCCTCACGCCGGACGATCCGACGACGACGAGCGCTGACCGCCAACAGCCACTACTGGGCCGGCGCGCCGGCCATCAAGACGATCGAGCTCGTCCACGACATCGGCGGGCGGCAGCTCGGTGGCCGCGTTCGAGGCCGGCGATCTCGACCTCGACCGGCGTCGTCGCCGTTCGACCCGCCGTGGCTCGCCTACGACCCGACGCTCGGGCCGCAGCCCGCGGCGGTCGGACGCGCTGTCGCTCTCAGTACTACGGCTTCGACACGTCGCGGCCGCCGTTCGACGACGTCCGGGTCCGCCAGGCGTTCGCCCGGGCGGTCGACTGGCGGCGGCTCGATCGTCGCTCTCGCGCGGACGACCGCGAGCCGGCCGGCGACCGGCGATGGTCCCGCCGGGCATCCCCGGCCGCAGCGACGACCGACTTCCTGCCCGCCCACGATCCGGACGGCGCCCGGGCGCTCCTCGCCGAGCGCCGGCTATCCGGGCGGACGCGGCTTCCCGACGACCACGCTCCTCGGCGGCGGCGGCCGGGATCGCGCGTTCGCGGCCGAGATCAAGCGCGAGCTCGGCGTCACGATCAACGTCGAGGTCCAGGGTGACGGCTTCTTCGACCGGCTCGCGGACGATCCGCCGCAGATCTTCTCGATGGGCTGGATCGCCGACTACCCGGGCCCGAACGACTTCCTCGGGATCCTCCTCGGCACCGGGGCGTCGAACAACTACGGCCGCTGGTCGTCGAGCGGCGTTCGACGGGGCGATCGACGAGGCGCTCGCCGCGCGCCGATCCGGCGGCCGCGCGGCGGCCTTCGACACGGCGCGAGGGATCGTCCGCGACGAGGCGCCGGTGATCCCGCTCGTCGTACGGCGTCGACTGGTCGCTGGCGCGGACCGGCCTCCTCGGCGCCTATCCGAAACGGGCTCGGGATCCTCCGGCTGGCGGGGCTCGCGTGGGCCGCTGAACGACATCCGGCGCCGGGGTCCGCCACCGTCGCGGTCGTTCGCGGCCGTCGCGGCCGCTCGTCGTGTCGATGCTGGTCGCGTCGCCCGGTCGTCGCCGCCGACCCCGTCGACGTTCGGCTACGCCAGTGCCAGCTCGACGTTCGGCGACGGCGTCGATTTCCGCCAGCCGGTCACGCTGCCGGCCGGCGTCCAGCGCGGTCGGAGATCCTCGTCTCGACGCCCGGGCGCGATCGGGCCGACCGTCCAGCCCGTCGAGGTCCGCCGGCCGGCGACGCTCGACCCTCCGTACCAGCCTCGACGCTGCGCGACGGCGGCATCGTCCCGAACACGCCGTTCACCGGCCAGTGGCGGGTCGTCCGACGCGACGGCAAGACGTGGCTCGGACCGGCGATCACGCCACACGCTATGCCGACGACCGCTATCGACTGGAAGACGCTGGAAGGGCACGTGGTCCGGGTCCACTGGGTGCAGGGCAACCAGGCGTTCGGCAAGCGGCGCCCTGAAGATCGGCGACGACGCCGTCAGGCCGGCGCGCGACCCTGCTCGGCGTGACGGAGTCCGACGCCGATCGACTTCTTCGTCTACGCCGACCAGGAGCGAGTTCTACGACGCCCTCGGCCCGGGCACCCGCGAGAACGTCGGCGGCGAGGCCCATCCGGACATCCGGACGCTGTTCGCCCTGATCACCCCGGACGAGATCGACGCGAGCTGGGTCGAGGCGTCGTCCCGCACGAGCTGACCCACGTCGTGCTTCAGGACTGCGGTCGACAACCCGTACCACGACCCGCGCGCACTGGCTGAACGAGGGCCTCGCGGTCTACGAGGCCGACGGCTACGCGACCTCGGATCGCCAGCAGGTCGAGGCCGCGGCGCGCGACGGCACGTCATGCCCGCTCGACGGCCTCGCCGGCGCGTTCCCGACGAGCCGCGACCGGTTCTTCCTCGCCTACGCGGAGAGCGTGTCGGCCGTCGACCGGATCGTCCGCGCCTACGGCACGCGACGCCCTCGTGAAGCTGATCCGCTCCGTACCACGACGGGGTCTCCGACGACGAGGCGTTCCAGGCGGCGCTCGGGCGTCGACGTGGCCGGGTTCCAGGCGACTGGCTCGCCGAGCTGCACGCCATCGCGCCGGCCCAGTACGGCCCGCGGCCGGCTCCGGCCGGGCCGCTGCCGTCAGGGCTGGACCGGGCCGCAGCCGAACCCCTCGTTCGACGTCGTCGGGTCGGGCCGCCACCGGAGCCGCCGGGGCGCCGCGTCCCGGACTCGCTCGACGACGGCCCGCTCGCGCGCGTGCTCGTGCCGATGACCGGCGTCATCGGCCTGGTGCTGATCGTCGTGGTCGCATCGCTCGGCGCCCGCGCGGGCAGCGACGCGCCGGCCGGACCGAGCCGGACGCCGGGTGGAATCGCCTCTTCGGGCGATCGCAGGATCGTGGACGATGGCCGGGCGATGGACGTGGCCGGCCGGACCAGTGACTCGACGACGATGCCGGGCGATCCGCACGACGGTGGACGCCGCCAGCTCCGCCGGGCCGAGCCGCCGGCCGCCTGGCGCGGCATCCACTCCGGGCCGGGCCGGGACGAGGATCAGGACGGCGGCGTCCGGGACGGGGCCGAGAGCGGCGGACCCGGTCGAGCCGGAGGAGCCGCCGCGGTGACGCCCTCGCGGGCCGCATCCGGGCGATCCCCAGCTGGCAGGTCACGCTCGGCGTCGCGCTGCTCGCCGCTCGGCTTCCTGATCGCCGCCCAGCTCGCCGCCGAGGGGCCGCGCGTCCGCTACACGAGCCAGGAGCGGACGCCGCTCGTCGAGACGGCGCTGGCCGCTCCAGGACCAGCAGGATCAGCTGAAGGCCGGATCGCGCGCCCTCCGCGGACAGATCCAGGCGATCGAGCAGGACAGCGCAGGCTCGCAGGCCGCCGTCCGGACCTCAACACGCCAGCTCGAGGAGGCCCGGATCGCCGCCGGCCTGATCCCGCTCACCGGGACCGGGCATCGTCCTCAAGCTCGAGGACTCCGACCAGCCCGTGCCGCCGGGCGGCAACGAGGGCGACTACCTCGTCGGCGCGAACGACCTCCGACGGGTCGCCGACGAGCTCTGGCAGGCCGGCGCCGAGGCGGTCGCGATCAACGACGAGCGGATCACCACGTCGACCGCGATCATCGACATCGGCGGATCCGTCCTCGTCAACGCGGCCTACCTCGCCGGTCCGTACCAGGTCAGCGCCATCGGCCCGCCGGAGCTGTTCGCCCGCCTGTCGGCCGTCGCCCGGGCTGGCAGGAGTTCGTCAGCACCCGGCGCGGCTCCTTCGGGATCGGGATCTCGCTGGGCGGAGCCTGCCGCCGTCGACATCCCGGCGTTCGCCGGCTCGGTCAGCCTCAGCGAGTCGCGGGCCGTCCGTCGCCCTCGCCGTCCGGCGCCCGGCGGCCCGGCCCGCGCCGGGGCAGGGAGCGCAACCATGACGCGCCGCTGTCCCTGGGCTCGGCGATGCGCGACCGGCGGAGCCAGGTCACGATCGCCGCGGTCGCGCTTCCTGCTCGGGCTGCTGGTCGTCGTCCAGCTCCGGACGCAGACGGGCGGATCGGCGCTCCAGATCGAAGTCGGCCCAGGACCTCACGACGCTCGTCGGCAGCCTGAACACGCGAGAACGACCGGCTCCGGACCGAGGTCGCGCAGCGCTCCAGAGCCAGCTCGACGAGCTCGGGCGGACCGGGCCAACGGCGCGACGTCGGTCGAGCAGATCCAGGCCGAGCTCGGCCGGATCCGGGCCTGGTCCGGCCTCGATCCGGTCGCCGGGCGCGGCGTCGACGATCGTCGTCAGCGGCGCGATCGACGCGGCGCTCCGTCGACGACGCTCCTGAACGAGCTCCGGAACGCCGGGCGCCGAGGCGATCGCGATCGGAGAGCGTCCGGGTCGTCGCCAGGACGACCGGTCGGCGGCGACCCGGGCTCGCTCGACGTCGACGGGCGTCCTGCTCCGCGATCCGTTCACGATCCGGGCGATCGGCCGGCCGGACACGCTCGTCGGCTCGCTGACCCGGGCGGGCGGGATCGTCGCCCAGCTCGCCGCGACCGATCCGGCGGCGACGCTCGACATCCAGCCCTCGGACGACCCGATGACCCTGCCGGCACTCGAGCGCGATCCTCGTCCCGAGCCATGGGCATCCGCGCCTCTGATACCCTCGGCCGGATGACCGACCGGCCCGCGATCGAGCTGTTCCTCGGCGACATCGTCCGTCTCCGGCGCAGCCATCCGTGCGGTGCGCGACACCTGGCTCGTCGACCGGCTCGGCGCCGACATCGGCCTGCGCTGCCAGGGCTGCGACGCGTCACGTCCTGATCGATCGACGGCCAGCTCGAGCGCCGCCTCGCCGGCGTTCGTCGAGCGCGGCGATCCGGTCCTCAGCGCGGCGGCGGCTCCGCGGCCCAGCGTCCCGTGACCGGCGGCGGCAGGCGTCGCCGCGACCGCGACCGCCGCGCCGAGGGCGCGCTCGCCGTCTTCAAGAACCGGCCGTTCCTGCTCCTCTGGCTCGCCCAGGCGGCGACCCAGATCGGCGGGAACATGGTCATCTTCGGCCTGACCGTCATCATCGCCGAGTCGACCGGGCTCGACGACCGCGGTCAGCGCTCTGATCCTGACGTTCCTCGCTGCCGGCGGTGCTGTTCTCCGGCGCTGGCCGGCGTGTTCGTCGACCGCCTCGACCGGCGGCTGGTCCTCATCGCGACGAACATCCTGCGCGGGCCTCGCGTTCGTCGCGATCTTACTTCGTCGGCGACCACCTCGCGCTGATCTACCTGCTGAACATCTACGGTCTCGACGATCACCGTCGTTCTTCGGCCCGGCCGAGGCGGCGATGATCCCGAACGCTCGTCCCGCGCAGCAGCTGCTGTCGGCGAACGGGATCTTCACGCTCACGCTGAACGCGGCGTTCGCCGTCGGGTTCACGCTCGCTCGGGCCGCTCGTCGTGAAGATCGCCGGCGCCCCAGCGCTGATCCTCGTCGTCGCCGCTCTGTACTTCGTCGCGGCGGCCTTCTGCTGGACCCTGCCGTCCGCGCCGCCGCCGCCGAGCGCGCGGGACCGCAGTCGACGCGGGGCCGAGTCCGCGAGGCGGAAGCGCGATGGGCGCAGGTCGGTCATCCCAGCTCCGCGAGGGACTCGGCTACATCCGCGGCCACCGCGAGATCCGCTGGTCGCTGGTCTACCTCGCGATCGCGGCCTCCCTCGTCGGCGTGCCTCGGCGTCATCGGGCCCGGCGTTCGCCGCGAAGACGCTCGGGCTCAGCCCGGCGGACTTCGTCGTCGTCGTCCTGCCGCTCGGCGCCGGGATCGTCGATCGGGATCCTCCTGCTCAACGCGTACGGCCGGCTGATCCCGCGGCGGCGGGTCATCGAGGGCGGCCTGATCGCGCTCGGGCATCCTCCTCGCGCGTGATGGCGCTGTCCGGCCGGATCAGCGCCTTCCTCGACGGCCAGATCTCGGACACGAACCTGCCGGACCTGTCGCCGCTGACGTCGCTGCTGTCGATCGTCGTCGGGTTCGCGTTCTTCGCCGGCATCGCCTACGCCTGTCGTCGCGATCCCGTCGCAGACGCAGCTCAGGAGGACCTGCCGGAGGACGTCCGCGGGCGCGTCTTCGGCGTCCTGAACATGCTCGTCTCGGTGGCGAGCTTCCTGCCGATCCTCATCGTCGGCCCGATCGCGGACCTCGTCGGCACGACGGCGCGTCATGGTCATCGTGGCGGGCTCTGGTCGTGATCGTCGGGTGCTCTCGATCTATCTGCAGGGGCCGCTGCGGGCGGTCGAGCGCGACTCCGGGCGGCGGTCGGCGCACGGCGACCCGTTCGTCAGGCGCTGGGCGCCGAGGTCGCGGTGCGACCACATCCGTCGCCGACATCGATCCGAGGGCGTCGCCGAGGCGATCCCGACCGGGCTCGGCCCGACCGTCGGTTCGGTCCCGCCGGAGGTCGTCGAGGCGGCGGCAGCCGCAGCCGAGCGTCCGGCACCGCGCGTCGGACGGATCCGGCGCCCGAGCCGGACCCGGACCCGGATCGCGACGACGATCGCGATCCCACCCGGCCGGCTGACCGTTCCGTGCCACGGGTCGCGGTCGTCTTCACCGGCGGCACGATCAGCATGCGCCACGACGCCGCGGCCGGCGGCAACGTGCCGACCCTCACCGGCGCCGATCTGCTGCGCGACCGTCCCGGAGCTCGGCGAGATCGCGGACGTCATCGGCGATCGATCACGGGCTGACACCCGCCAGCCACTTCCAGTTCCCGGCGCTGTTCGCGATCCAGCGGTCCGTGGCCGACGCTCTCGCCCGCGACGACGTCGACGGCGCCGTCGTGGTGCAGGGAACCGACGCGATCGAGGAGACGGCGTTCTTCTTCGATCTCCTCCACGCCGGACCGAAGCCGCGTCGTCGTCACAGGCGCGATGCGATCCGGCCAGCCAGCCCGACTACGACGGGCCGCGGAACCTGGCCGACGCGGTCCGGGTCGCGGCCTCGCTCGACGCGGCCACCGCGGACCTCGGCGCGGTCGTCGTCCTCGACGGCTCGATCGAGCCGGCGGACGACGTGACGAAGACCCACGCCTCCGCCTTCGACACGTTCCGGAGCCTCGACGTCGGGTACGCTCGGACGGGTGGCGGACGAGGCGGGTGCGGCTGGACCGAGCGCGCGGACCGCGCCGTCACGTGCGCCACGTCGCGCGCCGCCGAGCGGGTCTACCTCGTCACTGCGACCGTCGCCACGGACGGGACGCCGATCCGACGCCCTGCACGCAGCGGGCGCCGACGGCTTCGTCGTGGCCGCGACCGGCGCGGGCAATACCGATCCAGCGCTGCTCGACGCGGCGGCGGCCGCGATGGCCGACGGGCTGGCGGTGGTCCTCGCCACCCGCTGCCCGGCCGGCGCCGCCGGAACCGGCTACGCGTTCCCCGGCGGTGGCGCCACCTGGCAGCGGGCCGGCGCGCTGGTCGCCGGTCACCTGACTGGCCGAAGGCCCGGATCGCGCTGGCGCTCGGGCCTCGGCGCCGGCCTGGATCGCGACGGTCTCGCGGCGCTGCTCGCCGATCCGGTCCCGATCCACGACCCGGATCGGTTCTGGCAGGCGCCCGCCGCCGCGACCGCAGCCCCGACCGAGCCGCCGACCGGAGGACCGCCTGATGCCGCTCGACCTCCTCGTCACCGGCGGTCGGATCGCGACGCTCGCGGGCGACCAGGGCTTCGGCTGGGTCGAGGCCGTCGGGATCACGGACGGCCGGATCGCGTTCGCCGGGTCCGCGGTGAACCTCGAGACGCGGGCCGATCCGCACCCGCCGGATCGAGCTGGATCCCGACGAGGTGGCGATCCCCGGGCTGACCGACGCGCATCTCCACCTGGCCGAAGGCGGCCTCTCGCTGGACCGGATCGATCTCACCGGCAGCGCGACGCTGCGAGGACGGGCTCGCGGTCATCGCCGCAGCCCACGCCGCCGCCGATCCGGACGCCTGGCTCGGCGGGCATGGCTGGCACAACGACCGCTGGGGCGTCTGGCCGACCGCCGACGACCTCGAGCGGGTCGCGCCGGGCCGGGTCATGGCGCTCTGGGCCCACGACCACCACGCGCTCTGGGCGAGCCGAGCGGCGCCTGGCGATCGCCGGCGTCGACCGGGACACCGCCGATCCGTCGGGCGGGATCATCCGCCGGGACGCGGACGGCGAGCCGACCGGCGTCCTCCACGAGACGGCGGCGCGGATCGTGGTCGACACGGCGCCGCCGCCCGTCGGCGGAGCTGGTCGAGATCGTCGATCGTCCGTCTCGCTCGCGACCTGGTCCGCGCTGGGCGTGGTCGCGGTCCACGACCCGGGCGGGCTGTCGCTCCAGGAGGGCCTCGGGCTCGGGATCGCGGCCTATCGCGCGCTGGACGAGCGCGACGAGCTGCCGCTCCGCGTCCACGCCTCGATCCGGTCGGAGCAGCTCGCCGCGCGCGATCGAGGCCGGGCTGCACTCCGGCGACCCGCTCGGTCCGGTCGGCGGCCGGGCCCGGTTCGGCTGGCTCAAGCTCTTCGCCGACGGGACGCTGGCGTCGCGGACGGCCGCCCTGCTCGACCCGATCGAGCCGGAGGAGGGCCGGCCGCTCCCGCCGGGACGGAGCGCGGGATCTGGCTCACGCCGCCGAGGAGGTCGCGGCGCTCGCGCGTCAGGCGGCCGCGGCGCGGGATCGCGACGCAGGTCCACGCGATCGGCGACCGGGCCTGCCGGCTGACCCTCGACGCCCTCGAGGCCGTCGCCGGACGGACCGCCCAGATGCCCCGCCTCGAGCACGTCCAGCTGCTCCATCCCGACGACCGGGCGCGGTTCGGCCGGGCCGGCATCGCGGCATCGATCCAGCCGATCCATGTCCGGGCCGACGCGCGCGATCGCGCGGACGCTCTGGGGCGACCGGGCCGAGGCGCGCGGCTATCCGATGCGATCGCTCCTGGACTCCGGCGCGGTCGTCGCCTTCGGCACCGACGCGCCGGTCGAGCCGATCGATCCGTGGCCCGGCCTGTCGATGGCGGTCACTCCGGCGTCGACGGGTCGTGGCCGGCCGGACAGCGCAGCCCTTCGGGCCGGACGAGGCGGCTGACGCTCGAACAGGCGCTCCGGGCCGCGTGCGTCGCGCCGGCCGTCGATCGCCGCCGAGCCGCGACCGCGGCCGTCTCGTGCCGGGCCAGCGGGCGGACCTCGTCGTCCTGCCGGCGCGGGCGCTGATCGAACCGGTCGAGCCGGGCGGCGACGCTCGCGACGGCCCGCCCGCGGCTGGTGCTGATCGACGGCGAGGTCGCGTTCGAGCGCTGAGGACCGGCGCGACCGGCCGGCGCCGAGGTCGGCGCCGTACGACGCTAGATCGGCGCGAGGTCCTTCCGGGCGTCCGGCGAACAGGCCGTTGAGGATCCGCGACGTCGACGGGAACGCGTGGATCGTGTCGGCCAGGACCTCGATCGGGACGTGGGCCCGGATCGCCAGCACGCACTCGTGGATCGCGGCCGACGCGTCCGGGCAGGCCATCGCCGCCCCGACGAGCTCGCGCGTCTTCCGGTCGAACGATCGATCGTGACGTGGCCGATCTTCGCCTCGACGGCGTAGCCGCGCGACGACGTCGCGAAGTCGGCGACGTACTCGACGGCGTCGACGCCCTCCGCCTTCGCCTGCTCGAGCGTCAGCCCGACCGAGGCGGCCTCGGGATCGGTGTAGGTCGCCCGAGGGAGCGCCCGGTAGTCGGGCGTGGACCTCGAGGCCCATCGCCATCCGGACCGCGAGCTCGCCCTGGTAGTGGGCCTGGTGGGTGTGGAGCTCCGGGCCGGCCGGGTCGCCGATGACCCACAGCCCGTCCGCGATCCGCAGCCGCCCGTCGCGCGGGAACGCCCGGCGCTCGCTGGTGTCGATCGCCGTAGTGCTCGAGGCCGAGGTCGTCGAGCGGGAACGTCCGGCCGACCGCGAGCAGGATCGCGTGGCCCTCGGCGGTCGTGCCGTCGTCGAGGTCGATGACGTCGGCGCCGTCCAGCCCGGCACCCGCCCGGGCCGCCGGTCGCGCGCACGCCGAGCCGCACGTCCACGCCCGTCGCGGCGGAGGAGCTCGGCGACCGCCTGCGAGGTTGCGGGGATGCTCGGTCGGCATCAGGCGGTCGCCGGACTGGACGATCGTCACCGGGCACGCCGAACGCGGGCGTAGACCTGGGACAGCTCGCAGCCGGTCGGGCCGCCGCCGAGCGACGAGCGAGGCTCTTCGGCAGCTCCCGGGCGAGCGTCGCCTCGCGGTTCGTCCAGATCCGGACGCCGTCGAGGCCGGGCAACGACGGCACCCGCGACTGCGAGCCGACCGCGACGATGACGTTCGGGCGTCCGGATCTCGTGGACCTCGTCGTCGTGGCGGATCTCGACGCGAGCCCGCGGCCGACGATGCGCGCCGTGCCCGCGGTAGCAGACCGCGCCCGCGTCCTCGAGCCGCCTGACGTGCGACGAGTCGTCCGGCTCGGCCGGCGTCCAGCCGGCCGGTTGACCATGTAGTCGCGAGCGGCCGAGGCGCGCTCCCACGAGTAGCGGGCCGGGTTCGCCGCATGCTCCGGCGGCGCCGATGGAGCAGCGACTTCGACGGCAGGCAGCCGATGTGCGGGCAGCTGCCGCCGAACCAGCGGCGGTCGATGACGGCGACGGTCGCGCCGCGGTCGCAGGCCTCGTACGCCGCGGCCTCGCCGGCGCGGACCGGCGCCGATGATCACGAAGTCGAACGGTTCCATCGCGGTCAGTGTGGCGGCGTCGAGGCGATGCCCGTGCGCTGGCGGACCGCTTCGAAGAGCAGCACCGCCGCGGCGATCGAGACGTTCAGGCTGTCGGCGACGCCGGCCATCGGGATCGAGACCGCGCTCGACGCGCGGTCGTCGCCAGGTCGGCCCGAGGCCCCTCGGCCTCGCTGCCGAGGACGATCGCCGAGCGGCCCGTGAGGTCCGCGCTCCGTGTGCGAGACGCGGCGGCTCCGACGATCGCCGCGACCGCGCCGGATCCGCGCGGCGAGCAGCCACGCGCGCAACGTCCGCGGACGTGCCGAGACGACCGGCAGCGCGAAGATCGTGCCGAGCGACGCCCGGATCGCGTTCGGGTTGAACGGATCCGTCCGCGGGTCGGCGGCGATGACGGCGTCCGCCCCGGCCGCCGTCCGCGGTGCGAGCACGGCGCTCGAGGTTGCCGGGCTTCTCGACGCCCTCGACGACCACGAGGAGCGGATCGTCCGCGCAGCCTGAGGTCCTCGAGCCCGATCGCCGGCGTCTCGACGATCGCGACGATCCCCGTCCGAGCGGTCGCCGAAGCGCGACCTTGGCGCAGGCACGGCCGGGCTGGCCTCGACCGTTCCGGGCCGGTGACGGAGCCGATCGGCGACCTCGAGGGCGTCGGGCGTCCGGAGCAGGTCCGGAGCGACGAACGCGGACCGAACCGGACGCCGGCATCGAGCGCCGGAGCGAGCTCGCGAGCGCCGTCGACGATCGTCAGGCCCGTCGTCTCGCGCTCGCGCCGGTCGCGGAGCCGGACCGCGGCCTTGACGCGCGGGTTCGGTCAGGCTCGTGATCGGGCCGCGCGGGAGGGCGTCGTCGGCGTCTCTCATCCGCGGATCATGCGGGCTGCGGCGCCGAGCGACAGGCATCGGCGCCGCTCGGGCCTGGATCGCGAGACGGCTCCGCGGAGATCGAACCGCCCCGAACGCGTCGGCGAGCGCGGCTTCGAGATCGACCGGGTCCAGCCCCGTCGTGTGCGCGGTCAGGAGGATCGACGGCGTCGTCGGTCGCGACCGCGGCCGCGGCGTCCAGCAGGTCGGGCAGCGAGCGGCGGAGCTCCCATCGCTCGCCCGTGGCGGCGTGGCCCTAGGAGGGCGGGTCGAGGACGAGCAGGTCGAACCGGCGACCGCGCCGGGCCTCGCGGCGGGTGAAGCGCCAGCGCGTCGTCGACGATCCAGCGGATCGGGTCGATCGGCGAGCCCGACAGCTCGGCGTTGCGGCGGCCCAGGCGACGGCCGACCGCGCGCCGCGTCGACGTGGGTGACCCGCGCCCGACCGGGCGAGGGCGCAGCGTCGTCGCCCCGGTCGCGGCGAACAGGTGCAGGACCGCCGGCTCCCGGCCGGTCCTCGACCGCGTCCCGGAGCCAGGGCCAGAAGGTCGCATGCTCCGGGAAGAGGCCGATCTGGCCGGCCGCCGTCGGTCGCAGCTCGAGGGTCAGTCCGTCGACCTCGACCGTCCACGGCGACTGGTCTCGGCCGATCCAGCCGCGGTCCCGGTCGAGACGAGGTCGGCCGCCGCGCACCGCCGTCAGCCGACGCGCGATCCATCAGCCCCGGCGCCGGCCGATCGACCGCGCGGTCCGAACCGCTCGAGGCCGGCCGACTCGTCGCCGCACGTCGACGAGCTCATATCCAGTCGGACCGTCCACCGCGTGTCATGATCGGCGAGAACCGCCGCTTCGGAGGGACGTACCGACGACCATGAACCGAGGCCCACGCTCCACCACGAGTCGATCGCGTTCCTCTGCTCGCCCTGTTCGCCGCGGCAGCCTTCGTCCTCGTCGTCGGCTGCACGAACGGTGGCGGCGCGGGCGCGACGACCCAGCCAGCCGGCGCCTCCGCGGCGCGCCGTCGCCGGCCGCCGGCGCCGTCGGCCAGCGGCGGCAAGGCCGGCTACTGAGCTCAGCCGGGTCCCGACGGACCGCGCGAGTCAGGAGCCAGGCGTTCCGATCGGCAGCTGGTTCGGCGAACCGACGCCGTTGAGCTGGTTGGCCGGGGACGACGGGTTCGGGTTCGGCATCGGCGAGCAGCGCGGCGCACACCGCCAGGACCAGCATCACCGCCAGGCGGCGGGCGACTCGGGACCTCATCGGCTCAATTGTCGGTCGACGCCGTCCACGGCTAGCAATGCCCGAGCCATCGGGCCCAGATCGGGACGTGGCGGCGTCGTCGGCGGGGACTGGAACACCCCGTATCCCAAACGGTGGCGTCGGCACGGTTCGATGCGGACGCGATGGTCAGGTTCCGTCGGAACGCCCCAGCCAGGGTCAGCGAAGCCGGAGCCGCCCGGGCGGCTAGCTCAGCTGGTTAGGCACTTGCGACATGCGCCTGGGCCGGATGCGGTGTACCGCCTGCGCTAATGAACGGCCCTCGCCATGCGGCGAGGAGCCGTTCTCTTCCTGGAAGTTATCGGCTCAGGGTCCGATGTTCAGACGCGTCGGCGGACGAACCGTTCGACAATCCAGCTTCGACACGCAGAGGCGGTTTTGTCAGTCAGCGACGGATCTGACGGCCCACGGGTGTCTTGACTCTCGATCCGCGTCGCGCATCGATGTTCGCCGGTGGAAGCCATTTCCATCAGCAAGGAAGGACATGCGGGCCATCCCACACCAGTGGCGCCATGCGAGCCGCGCACATTGCCCTGCCCACGACATGCGAGACGGACCGTCTTCCGGAGCATTCCGGCACGACTGGGGGACCGTCGAGCGAGCGACTGGAAAACGTCAGCGGCTGTCTCTGAATCTTGTGACCGAGTCGAAGGCTTGGGGGGCCGGTCTCCAGTCCGCTGCGCTTTCCTCTGAGTTAGGAAGGAGTGGGCCAGTTTCAACGTCACCAGAGGCGCGATGAACCTGGACGTGTGATTTTAATGTCGATGCTACTCGCGTCGCTTCCGCATCTCATGTGCGGCTGAACGGTCTGTGAGGCGTCGTCGAAAGGACCCTGCTAGATGACAGTTAGATCGCGAGTCTTCCGTCCGGCGGCACTTGCGGCTTCTCTAGTCTTGGTGCTAGCAGCGTGCTCCGAGCACGCCAGCGGCCTCAAGCGGAACAGATCGAGCGCCGCCCGTCAGCTAATGACTCCGCAGCCAGCAGTCAGGCGGCTGCAAGTCCAACGGTAAGCGGAAGTGCCGCACCGGCAAGCAACTTCAAGGTCACGCCGTCGTCGCAAATCCAGCCGACATCAGACAACGGATATGCACAGGATGCCGCGCAGACGGTCGACAAGCTGAAGGCGGCGACCGGTGCGGACGTCACACTCAGTGCGAACGTGCAGCTCCCCAGCGCGGCCGATGTCTTCCGACAGTTCGCCAACCAGAACCAATCTCATCGTCGCCTGGGGCGGGCAGTTCACTGACCCGATGAAGACGATCGCGGGAATTCCCCAACACGAAGTTCCTGATCGTCAACGGGACCGAAGGGAACGGAACCAACCTCGCGTCCGAGGACATCTTCCAGAACGAATGGGCGTTCGAGCAGGGCTGCCTCGCTTCTCGCCTCTCGAAGAATGGAACGGTCGGCTTCGTGGGCGGACAGTGCTTCCATCAACGGCCGAAGACACGAACGGCTTGGGACTGGAGCCAAGTACGCGAACCCGAACGTGAAGTTCGTGCCGACTTGGACAGGTGACTTCAGCTTGCGACACCCGGCGAAGGCCAGAACGCCACCACGGCGCTTGATTGAACGGGGCGTGGACTCGATCGCAACGAACACCAGCGCCATTCAGGGTAAATCGTAAGCGCATCTCTCAACCGTCCAAGACCCCGTCATCACGACGTTCTTCGTTCCGCCATTCGGCGCCGACGTCATCGCTGGTGCGATGAATCAGGATCTATCCCCGTGGGGTCATCAAGGCGGTAAAGGCCATCCAGGCAGGCACATTCCAGGAAGCCGTCAAGGAGCACCTATAGAAGCCGGACTGGGGGCCCATCGTTCAGCAAACGCCATTGCTGCCTGACAACATCTACCGGGGATGTCCTCAAGGTCAGGCCGACGTCATGAGCGGGAAGATTACCGTTGCGGACGACACAACCTGTCGAAGTAGATCCGAGCAAGACCGATCCGATCGATCGGTAAGAACCGAAGCGCTCGTGGCTCAATCTCTCCCGTCGCTCGTCAGCCTGGAGCACATAACCAAGGCGTTCCCGGGTGTAGATTGCCCTCGACGACGTGACGCTCGATCTTCGTGCAGGAGAGAGTTCACTCGACCTCGGTGAGAACGGGGCCGGAAAGACGACGCTCATGAGCGTCGCTTTTCGGCCTCGTTCATCCGAACGACGGCGAAATCCTCATCGAGGTGCTCCCGCCCGGATTCGAAGTCCCAAGGATGCCGGGCACCTGGGGATCTCTACGTCCAGCAGCACTTCTCTCTGGTCGACGCTTTGACAGTCGCCGAGAACGTGGCGCTGTCGCTCTCATCGGATTTCCCGGCCCCATTTTCTGTTGCCCTCGCGTCAAAACGCGTGACCGAGCTCGGACGAAGTACGGATTGGAGGTCGACCCGGCCTGGCAGGTCGCGAGCCTGAGCGTCGGGATGCAACAGCGCGTCAGGTTGATCAAAGGCCATCGCCAGCCGGGCGAGGATCCTGATCCTGGACGAGCCAGGATCGTCCCTGACCCCACAGCAGAGTCGAGATCCAGCGGGGTCGTCATCGAACTCGCCGCTTCCGGCGTCAGTGTCTTCTATATCAGCTACAGTCTCGACGAAGGCACGGCGGGTCTCGGACCGGATCCAGCGTTCTTCGCCGGGGGCATCTCGTCGCGACGTTCGGTCGCGACGCCGCGACATCCAACGATCTGGCAAAGGCGATGGTCGGCAGATCGGGTGTATCCGCCCTGGCGGTCGGTCACGCTTGGCCCGGTCGAAAGGACCCAGGACATATTCGGCTCTCGGCATCCGTCTTCTCGGGTGACGAGACCGACGGCGAGGTCAGGGACGTCAGCTTCGAAGTCGGGGCGGCGAGGTCCTCAAATTGCCGGAGTCGAGGCGGACAGGTTGCTCTGACCGAAGCTCTGGCCAGTCGAGCGTTCACCGGCCAGGTACTCGTTGACGGAACGTCGCTCGGTGAGTCATCCCGTGGCGGTGTGGCGGGACCACGGCGTCGGACAGGTTCCTGGCGATCGACGGCGCTACGGCGTTATTCCGACACTTTCGGTTGCCGAGTCCCTCGCCCTGCCCCAGATCAGGCAGCGGCCCTGAAGTCGCTTCGGCCTCGTTGACTGGCATCGAGTGCGGGAACTGAGTCGCGACCTGAAGTGGCGGGGCGATTTGACATTCGCCTTAAGCGGGCCAGACAGCCTGGTATCAACGCTCTCGAGGGGCAACCAACAAAAACTCGTACTCGCGCGTGCACTTGCTCGCCAGCCAGCAGCGGTGATTATGCTGCTTCCCAGCAGGAGGACTTAACCGCGGCTGCGGAATCGGTCATCCAGGTACTTCGAGCGGCTCGAGATGACGGTTCAGCCATCGTCCTTGCCTCGCTGGACCAGCCAGATATGAACTCCTGAGCGTCTCAGACCGAGTTCTCGTTCTACACCATGGTGAGGTGGCGCGGGGCATTCTCCAGGCGCATGACGCCACACCGGGGCTGGGGTTAATGATGGGCGGAGTTCGGGCGACGTGAGATCTCGGCGCGAGCACGGTTCGGCCTGATCCGCGGCGCGGCTTCCATTGTTGCGATCGTCCTCGCCTACTGACGGCTGGGGTGTTCTTGCTGATCCTTAAGCCTGGATCCGCAGTTCACCTCTATCTCCAGATGGTGCAGGAGGCGCGGTCGGCACGCCATATGCGGTGAGCTCGGCGGTAACCAAGACGGTCCCGCGACTGCTGACTGGCCTCGGCATCGCCGTGGCGTTGCGAGCTGGGCTTTGGAACGTCGGAGCCGAGTCAGCTCATGGGCAGGATCGGTGCAGCTGCGGTCGCCATCTGCGGTCCACCGGCGGATTCCCAATCAGGTGGTCATCTCATTGGCAGCTGCGGTCGCCGCGGGAGCCGCATGGGCCGCCATCGCTGGCGTTCTTCGCGCGAAGAAGCGTCAGTGGTCATCACGTCGCTGATGCTCGTCTACATCGCCATTCAATTCACCCAACTATTCGCGAGGTCCGTGGGAACGCCGGGTGAGACGCTTCCGGCATCCTCGTCCATTCAGCGGCCTTTCGGTTGCCGCTCATCGTCAGGCTTTCTCGTCAATGGCGGCGCGCTGATCGGGGGGATCGGCGCGGTCTTCGCGACAGATCTTGTTCAACTACACGTCAGCGGCTGAGACTCAAACCGTGGGCGGCAATGCGAAAGCGGCCCATCGAAGTGGCGTTCGAGTTGGGTCAGCGATTGTGATTGCCATGGCGCTCAGCGGCGGCTTTGCAGAGCTCGTTGGGCGGGGTGGAGATTATTGGGCGTCCGCGGACAGCTTCTGGGAAGGCTTTTCGCCGGGCTATGGATTTGACGGTATTGCGGTGGCCTTGCTCGGACAGCGGAACCCCATTCAGGATCACTTACCGCCTCCGTCTGTTTGGCGTGCTGGATGCTGGCGGCGTTGGCCTGGTCGCCACATCCAGGTCTATACGCCCTCGTCCAGACGATTGAAGGTCTCACCACAGTCGTCTACGTCCTGTTGGCCTTAGGATCATCAATGTCTTGGAGCGCCGATCTCAGGCGCGCGAAGCTCTGGCATCGACGCGGGTGGGTCTGAAGCCGATGGGCTCGGCGGCGTCGTGATTGAGTTCTCGTCACCGTCCTCGCCGCGACGGCAATCGCCGCGTCTCCGCGCTCCTACGCGGCGATGGGCGAGATTGATCTCGGAGACAGCAGAGTCCTGAACCTCGAGATCGAGGCATGATGCTGTGCGGCGCGCTGGCGGGATCTGGCCGCCTCCGCGACCGGGAATATCCTGATCGCGCTCTTAGCTGCTGGAATCGCTGGCGTGATCCTCGCGGCCGCTGTGGTGTGAACTGCCTGAGTGTTTGGCGCGGAGCAGGTGGTCAGTGGCCTGGCGCTCAACCGCTGGCGCTTCGCTGGGAGCTCACGACGGCCATTGCTGCGATCTATCTCGGCTCGGCAGCAAGCCTATCTCCTGCGCAGGCGCCCGTGATCGACGTACCAGTTCTCGACCAGTTGCCAATTCTCGGGCCGGTGCTGTTTCACCGGAGACATCACGGTGTATGCGGCTTTTCCGCGCTGGTCCCCATCTGTAGCATGTGGCTGCTGACGCAGACCCGCGTTGGCCTAAGTCTCAGAGCCGCGGGGAGAAAGCCCAACGTCGGCCGAGGCACTCGGGATCGATGTGGTCGGATCCGTTGGTTGCCCTTCTGTCCTGCGGGGCGTTGGCGGGCAGCAGCGGTGGCGTGCTCTCGGTCGTCAGCTCGGGCAATACGTAATGA
>ERZ1370068.8494-contig-7342_pt1 | contig 41427 bp, 57 predicted proteins | sample MGYA00561227_ERZ1370068 | MGnify/ENA primary metagenome ERZ1370068 (study PRJEB38410, sample SAMEA6850437) | metagenome | study: Metagenomic assessment of the ecological functions of the soil: analysis of the soil microbiota associated with the... | reverse complement strand
TTGTAATACTTCGTTCAGTTACGTATTGCTAGAGAACACTACCCACAACGAGGGCTAAATTCAAAAATTTCGGTATATTGTTTTAATAAAGACGCACGCTATAATCTTTCATAATGAAAAAAAATTTTCAAACCAGAGAACAAATTAACTTAAGAGAACAAATTGAAATAACTGAAAAAATTATTCAAGATAAGATAGCAGACGATCCCTCTATTTTAGGATTAGGAGATTTAATACTAAAGGATAAAAAGAAAGAATTGCAGCCGAGAGGCTGGACAGCCTGGACTCCTGCTCCCCTACAAGATCCAGAATCTTTTTGGAAAGATATGGCATAGAAATACAACTTGGCAAAACTGATGAGTCCCACATCCTTAAGAACAATTGAATATTGGGATATAGAAAGAAAAAGATATCCACAATATGAACACTGTGCAGTCATTATTGCTGAAGATATATTACGAGCAGATTTTTAAATGTGATTAATTTATTTAATGGCTTTATACCAATCATAGCAATTCAAACCGAACGCGTTTAAGTTCGGGTGACGCGATGTCGCTTTAATATTTACTAAAAATAGTTCGATGAAATACAACTTGGAGCCGAAGAAGAAGATGAGGACCGGGATATTCAACGTAGTTCTGCAAACCGAGAATATTGGCTCTAAAAAAAGGGCGTATTGAAGCATTGCTAAATAGCAGATCGAACCCTACAGGCGCTGAACGAAACTGGCGAGGATTCCACCAGTTCAAGTATCCCAAAGTGAACCTTAGATTTTTAAGAAATGGCCAACTTGTGCATCCCCCTCGAATCCAAGATTAAAAAAAAGCCCATCATATTCTTTTAATATTTGTAACTCCAAAATCGGACGAAATTTCGACTCTATCATAGAAAAGAATGGCTTCGAAAATATGAAGGCTACTTCTCTGCAAAACGCTATCGGCTAAATTGGTTGGGGTAATGAAGGGACCCAGCCACTAAGCGGGAAGCATTGAAAGAAATATTTAAGCTAGCTGAAGAAAAGTACGGTGAGGAAGGGGCTAGCGCCTACCCCCATGATGCTCAGTCACAGGCTAAGCATGGCTTGAAGAAGAAGGAACACTACCGACAACGCAGAGTAGGGATTATTTTTTTAAACTGTATAAGAATTGTTTATATTCTATGAATTCTTGATCTTCTGGATTTATATAAAGTATAAAATTAATTTGCCCAAGTAAATGTTCGTAAATAATTCGATTTTGTAATATTTATTTTTTCCATATGGTTTTCTAGCCCAAATCGTTTTATGAAGAATAATTTCCTTGTCTTAATTTATTTCTTCTTTTAAAGGCTACTTGAAGTTTTGTTATTAACAACAATACCAGTAACTGTTTGCCTAGTATGAGGGAACATTAGTCTACTTTTCTCTGGGTTTAACTCTAGGTTTAATTTTTTTAATTTCTTGGATAACTATGTTTTGCAGTTTTTTGTTCATCAAAATTGTGGCGCAGAAAAGGTTAAGTCATCAGCGTAGCGTGTATATCTTATATTATTTGCTTTACAATATTTAAAAATTTCGTCATCAACAGGAGAAAAAATAGGCTTAGAGAGATAGGGGCTTGTCGGACGCCCTTGTGGCAAGCTTGGCTATCTTTGCAGCAGAGCTTTTTGCTAATAAATTGGAAAGTAACTTCGTGTAGCCTACGGATTCAAATATTAACTCTATCGATTCTAGTTTAATAGAAGGAAAAAAATCTTTTATGTCTAGTACCAGAACTTTTGGTCGTACCTTTATGAAACACAAGATTCTGTTTTAGTCCTATTTAGTGGACATACGCTTTAGCAAAAGCACTTCCTACTTTTATCTTGTATAATATATATTTTCTAATATCCATTTTTTGAATTTCCATTAAACTAGGAAGAGGTTCAGAGATATTACGCTCCTTGTCCATTTTTTTAATTATTGTAAAATCCCTATAATAATAATAAGATGTAATGAAAACCCGCTTTAAGTAATGCTTGCTATTGTATCCTTACTAAAGAAGACAAGTGTGTAATGTTATAAATAACAGGAACCTCATGTTGACGATACAGTTGTTCGGCATAATTTAAAACATTTTTGAAATATTTAACTCCGAATATCCCGCTTGGCTGGCAGCTTTTTCTAAACTCTTTATTGTATTGTTCAAAATTCATCGTATATCTAGAATGAGTGGGGGACTTTCTATGTCCCACACACTACATTGACTACGGGCTAAAAGGCGGGGGAGCTACGGCGGAGGGCAGCCCAGCCCGGAAAGCTTGAAAGGTCATTCACTTACAGAACATTGACATCAATGTTCCGGCACCGACTTTCATCGGTACATTATCTTTGACTACAAGCTAAAAATCTAACTTATTTTGGTTTGGTGCAAGAATATAGTATTATTATCAATTTTCGGTATTTGGTTTTTTAAATCTTTTTTCAATCCAATCTACTTTAGCCTTATTTTGTAGCTGAGTCTTGGCATGCTACCGTCAAATATTTCTTTCCTTTTTTCAGACAGTTGAATTTTCTCTCCAAAATAAATTAAAAGCCTTCTTCTATAGAGTTTTCAGTGAGATTTGCAATTTCTTTGAAACTCAATCCCCTTTTACTATTAAACTATTAATCTGACCGTTGCTTTCAATAATCAGAAATAAAGTTATCAAATTTTGATCTATCATGATTCAATAAATTCTTCGCGTGAAAAAGGAGCACTGCAAATTTTTACCATTTTTTTATAGGGTTTCCAAAATATTGGAAAGGTATTATCGGGGGTACATCATTGTGATTAATGCTTCAGTTGATCAAAAACTGTAAGCTAAGAAACTTTGCTACCCGGAATCATTTTCTCAATTTCAATCATTATATCAATTTTCTCTCTTCTAATAGGGGAGAGACATTATAATCTGAAATTCCTTTTTGACATATATAATCACAATAAATTGAAATATCACGAGCCTTTAAGGAAGGGTAAATCTCTTTTTTGTGATGCAATTGTAACAATAGTAATATTTTCTTTTAATACTGGGATTCGTAAATATCTCTGCTGCTTCAAACAAGCGTTTACGAGAAGTTTCGCGGATCTAAATAATCATCTATTAAAAATAGCGTCTCATTTAATTTTAAATCAAATATGCCATCCTTTAAATAGTCATATTTCTTTAAGATCGCAAATTCAATTTTTACTTTGTTAGAAATTGTTTTTATTGCTTTGATTGTATATATTAGATTGTGTCCACTTTTTTATACTTTCTTTATGCTCAGGTTTTACAATAGGAAATAAATATATTTTTTAAGGGTTCAATTTTTCTTCGATGTTTTCGAAGGCACTAATGATTTTGGATTGATAATCATTGTAAGAAATCCACGCATATCTTTCACTACAGTTCAATAAGTAATTTTCTTTGATTATCTTCCATCAAGATTATTTAACAGTTTACAAAAATTATTGTACACAAGATCATCAATATCTTTTCTCGACACGAGTGTTGCTTCTAAATATTCCGCATTCAGTTTCACTATCGCTATCTATTGTTTCCATTAATAAAGCCTAGTATTAAATAATTCATAAATATGATACTTCCTTTTTCATCAACCGAAGGTAAAAAACTTAGAGTTGTTTTCATGTTATAAGAGGATTCAGGAGGACTTCGTCAACGCTTACCAATTAGCGATCTCACTTTGGAGTATAGCCCTAAAGATATATTCGCAAATGGTCGATCAGAATTATCGAACCCTGTGGAGTGCGGCCTTCGACAAGTTCAGAATAAACGCCACAGAAGAGTTAATAGTAGTCCAACGAAAGCCACGGCCATTGATTTCTTATCCAACCAATCCGGGCGAGGAACTTAAATATGTTCCCCGGAAATTCCAATTAAAAGTAAAGGATATTGTAATTTGAGCTCAGCAATCACTTGGACATAATTTATCAAACGAGAGCATTGTCGTGTATTTCCGGATTAATAGTATTTCTATCGATAGCCATAATCAAAACTGCAGCTGCCAAAGAAAATTACCAGCATTGTGCCCTATTTGAAATTTTGATCAAATCTTTTTCAACGTTTGGCCTAAATTCGAAGATTTCACAAGAATATTTTTCTGGGTGAGATTTAGAATGTCTTTAATTGCGAAATCAGCATTTTCATTCAGCCGCGGCAGTACTTTCTATTATCACTAGCACTTTTTCATGGTTTTAGGCCACCCAAAGTATTGAGAAGATGGAGCTGGTAATTCTAACGATAAATTTTGTTGGTAACCCTTATTGGTTAATTCGAAAATCGCAGATAAAAGTTTCCAGAGAATTTATGATTTTTGTCTGTTGGCAACCCCAAACATTGTGATAAAAAGAAAGAATGGTGGATTCTTCATCAGGAAAATAATCTGGTATTACTGTATGAATGCGATAGCTCATTTAATTTGTCTCGGACGGTAATTATCTGAAGTCTGGCTTTTGGTTTTATAATGTCTAGAAAATAAAATCTCGTTTAAGCATTAGCTTTTATGTTTTTCATTAATACCGATAATTTTTAAAAAGGCAGTATCAAAAATCGCAGCACATGTAGTACATAATAAGTCTAAGTGCTCAGGCGGGGATTAGGTTAGTTCTCTCCTACAGAATGCTTATGTGCATAATAGTTTTCTTTGATTTCTTACTTTACTACTAAAATCATCGAATTGCTATCGATGTATTCGCTTATAAGATGTTTGTTTATTTCAAAAGAGATCTTGAGAATTTTCTTTTTTGAATGACTTAACTCCATTAAAATGACCAATACATTCTTTAAACCTACTATTAAAGACTTCATCCATTTTTGAAATCCTTCTGTCTGTTTTCAGCGAGAGTTTCTTTATATTGTTCGGAGGGAAAGATTCTTTTTATCGAAAAATGTGGAATGAAAGAGCGTTTCAAAGGCAAAAGCAATGTTTAAGAATTTTGTACCGACGTGAGTTCTGAAGAGTACACAAATTGTTGATGCAGAGACTTAAACCATAAGTAACGATACTCGCCTTCCATGACAAACCCACACCATTTAAAAACTTCTTCAAACTCGCCATTCATTTCTTTATATTGAAGAAGTAAATCGCCTAACCCCTAATTTTTTTCAATTGTCGTTTTGTTTTCTTGGAAAAATGGGAACTTCAAAAATACACCTTGCTTTCTCGCTCTCTTAAAGAGAAACTCCTTGAGTAAATATTTTAAACCTTGATAAAAATGAAAAACAAAGGCTCTCAGATTTCTTGCGTAAGTGATTTGACTCTTCTTAAAGGACAATGGAGTATTAAAATCGAGTTCCCAAATAAGCCTTTTGGGAAAAAGAAAATTCAGCTGATGACTTGGTGTGTGAAAAGCTCGACGAATAGTTAAAAAACAATGATGTCGTTTAATGACTCATCTTTATATAATTCTTTTGGATGTGCTTTCTCTCCTTTATTGTAAGGTTTTCATATTTCCTTTTTCATCCCATTCTCCAACTTGAATTCCTGTATATAAAGACTTAAGAAAAAAGATTCACTACAATTAAAATTAAGCACATAACCTCTATCAAATTGGTCAGTTTCAGGCCTAACAGAAATGTGTTGAGCTTAAACAAGCAAACTCCAAAATATATTTTGATTGAACTAAATGGTTTGAGGCCAGACTCTTGTCCCTATTGCATTTAAGATCGTGTCTGTATTTTCCATCCTTTGTAATGCCCCAAATACAGTCAATAATGAAAATTGCTTTTGCTTCAATAATTGACTCTGTTTTGTTTAAACTACCGTAAAGTTTTAATTCGAGTCCGCCACTAAACGGGCAATATGATAAGTCGCCATAGCAAAACTCCTTTTTCCTAAAAGGGAGAAACCATTTTCCTTCTACAAGAAATTCTTTAGTTGAAGTCCATATAACAAAATAGGAAAAAGTGCTGAATAGCGTTCCGGAAAGCACAAGAGTGCGACACGCAACAGAAGCTTGATAGTAGTAATACTGCCAGGTCCATAATCATTCTTACACTCCTATTACAAACACTCGTTTGCCTAATAGGAAAAAATGTGGATTAAAGTTTGACAATACCCTACTGCACAGGTGGGTTAAAAACACATTTTCGTATCTTCGAAATGTTGCCTGCCAGTAATCAGTTCCAATTACTATAATATTTGAATGTTGAACCTGCCTGACGGCAGACGGGTTTGAATGAGCGATCATTCAGAGTCGGCAACATTTGACCAGTTAAATAGACTTTTCAACTGATTACTATCAATCAACGATGGCAAGCAACAAAGGACTGTACGATCCCCGTTTTGAACATGATGCCTGTGGCATTGGTTTCGTGGCCAGCATTAAAGGCAGCAAGAGTCACCAGCATATTTCGGATGCATTGACCGTATTGGAAAATATGGAACATCGCGGCGCCTGCGGCTGCGAAGTAAATACGAGGTGACGGCGCCGGCATCATGATACAAACTCCGCATGAATTTTTCTTTGATGAATGTATCAAAGCTCGGTGTGCACCTGCCTGCGTATAGCCGCTATGCAGTGGGTGTGGTCTTCTTTCCGAAAGAGATCCGCCTGCGTGAAGAGTGCCGTGATATTCTGAACCGCTCTGCCGATAAACTGGGACTGGAAATTTTATGTTACCGCAAAGTGCCGGTGAACCCCGATGGCATTGGCCCTACTGCACTCAGCGTGGAGCCGGAAATAGAACAGGTATTCATTGCCTGTCCCGATCATATCAAGAACCCCGATGAGTTTGAACGGAAATTATTTGTGCTGAAGAAATATGCAACGCATACGATACTGAACACAGTGAAAAAAGATGCGATCGGTTTTTATATCGCTTCGCTTTCGTATAAAACAGTTGTGTACAAAGGGCAGCTGACCAGCATGCAGCTTCGCCAGTACTTTCCCTGACCTCAGCAATAAAAGAGTGGTGAGTGCATTTGGTTTGGTGCATAGCCGTTTTGCTACCAATACATTTCCATCATGGCGGCTGGCACAGCCTCTTCCGCTATATTGCTCACAATGGTGAGATCAATACACTGCAGGGAAACCTGAACTGGCTGAAGACAAGTGAGACAGGGTTTTACTTCGCCATTGTTTACCAATGAAGAAATGGAGATACTGGTGCCGATCGTTAGTAATGACCAGTCGGACTCGGCCTGCCTGGATAATATGATCGAGCTGCTGACGATGACGGGTCGCAGCCTGCCGCATGTAATGATGATGCTGATACCCGAAGCATGGGATGGCAATGAACAAATGGATGCTGTGAAGAAAGCATTTTATGAATATCATGCTTCTATTATGGAACCATGGGATGGACCGGCATCAATTTGTTTTAGTGATGGAAAGATGATCGGCGCTACGCTTGACAGGAATGGTTTGCGTCCTTCACGGTATTGTGTAACCAATGATGACCGTGTGATCATGGCAAGTGAAACAGGTGCATTGCCTGTTGATCCGAAAACTAGTTTTAGAGAAAGGACGTTTGCAACCGGGAAGAATGTTCGTGGTGGATATGGAGCAGGGCCGCATCATCAGTGATGATGAATTGAAACGCACCATTTGTTCTAAACAAACTTATGGTGACTGGCTGAATCAATATAAGATCCGTTTGGAAGAATTGCCTGAGCCGAGAGTTACTTTCTACTCACCTGAGTGATGAATCTATTTTAAAATACCAGAAAGCATTTGGCTATACAACAGAGGATATTGATAATCTTTAAAGCCAATGGCGCTGGAAGGAAAAGAACCTGTTGGTTCGATGGGTACTGATATTCCATTGGCGGTGCTGAGTGATCAGCCGCAACATCTTACTTCTTATTTCAAACAATTATTTGCACAGGTTACCAATCCACCGATCGATCCTATTCGTGAACGGATGGTGATGAGCCTTGCAACTTTTGTTGGTAACAATGGAAATTTATTGGATGAGGACCCGATGCATTGTCATACCAGTGGCATTGAAACATCCTGTGCTGAATAGTAAGGAACTGGAAAAGATAAGAAGTATCGATACAGGAATTTTCCAGGCAAAAACATTACAAACCTATTTCCGTGCAGATGGTCATCCTGATTCATTGAAGAATGGACTGGATCGTTTGTGCCGCTATGCAGAAGATGCAGTGCATGATGGTTTTGAAGTGTTGATCCTTTGCGACCGTGCACTGGACAGTGAACATGCGAACTATTCCTTCGTTGCTGGCAACAGCTGCTGTGCATCATCACTTAATTAAAAAGGTTTGCGTGGACAGGTAGGTATTGTAGTAGAAGCCGGTGATGTATGGGAAGTGCATCACTTTGCCTGTTTGCTTGCATTCGGTGCAACGGCTATCAATCCTTATCTCGCCCTGGCATCTATCCGCAATATGAAAGCGAATGGTTCATTGCAAACTGAATTAAGCTGGGAACGAACTGCGTTAAGAATTATGTAAAAGCAGTGAATGATGGATTGCTGAAAGTGTTTTCTAAGATGGGTATCTCTACTTTGCAATCATACCAGGGTGCACAGATCATGGAGATACTTGGGATTGAACCAGGAAGTGGTTGATAAATATTTTACCGGTGCAGTGAGTCGTATACAGGGTATCGGTTTGGAAGAACTGGCGAAAGAAGCATTGGTAAAACATTTCTTTGCTTTCAGTAAAAAGATATCCCGGTTGATCGTTTGCCTTTTGGTGGTGTTTATCAATGGAACCGTAAAGGTGAGTATCATTTATTCAATCCTACTACTATTCACCTGTTGCAGTATTCAACAAGGATGAATGATTACAATACATTCAAAAAATATTCAAAGGCTGTTAATGACCAGAGTGAGAAAGCAGCTACGCTGAGAAGTTTGTTTGAATTCAAACGCAATCGTAATTCTATTCCTATTGATGAAGTGGAGCCGGCAGAGAATATTTATAAGCGTTTTGCTACCGGTGCGATGAGCTTTGGTTCTATTTCATGGGAAGCACATACAACATTGGCCATTGCGATGAACCGTCTCGGTGGTAAAAGCAATACCGGTGAAGGTGGTGAAGATGAAAGAAGATATACTCCATTGGAAAATGGGTGATTCCATGCGCAGCGCTATCAAACAAGTTGCGAGTGCAAGATTTGGCGTAACGAGTTTGTATTTGACTGAAGCAGATGAATTGCAAATTAAAATGGCACAGGGTGCAAAGCCCGGTGAAGGTGGACAGTTGCCCGGACATAAAGTAGATGAATGGATCGGTAAAACAAGACATAGCACACCGGGTGTTGGTTTGATATCACCACCGCCGCATCATGATATTTATTCTATCGAAGATCTGGCGCAATTGATATTTGATCTGAAGAATGCAAATCGTGACTGCAAGAATAAATGTGAAGCTGGTGAGTAAGGCAGGTGTCGGAACAATTGCTGCGGGTGTTACAAAAGCAAAAGCAGATGTTGGTTTTAATCAGCGGACATGATGGTGGTACAGGTGCATCACCTGTTTCATCAATACGTCATGCTGGTTTACCGTGGGAACTTGGGTTTGGCAGAAACACACCAGACACTGGTAAAAATAAATTAAGAAGTCGTGTAGTGGTGCAAACGGATGGACAACTGAAAACAGGAAGGGATATTGCAGTTGCAGCATTGCTGGGTGCGGAAGAATGGGGAGTTGCTACTGCGGCATTAATTGTAGAAGGTTGTATCCTGATGCGTGTATGTCATTTGAATACTTGTCCTGTTGGTGTGGCTACACAGGATCCTGAATTAAGAAAAAGATTTGATGGCAATGCTGATCATGTGGTGAACTTTTTCAAGTTCCTGGTGCAGGAGTTAGAGAGATAATGGCAGAGCTTGGTTTCAGAACTGTGAATGAAATGATCGGGCAGGTGGATTGTTTAGGAGTAAGAGAAAATATCAATCACTGGAAGTTCAGCAAGCTTGATCTCTCTCCTATTTTATATAAAGAACCTGCTTCACCATACACTGCCATTGTATTGTGTCAGAAGAACAGGATCATCTTTTGACAGAAGTGCTTGATTGGAAATTACTTGAAGCTGCATAGCCTGCGATACAGCTTTTCTAGATAGATATCGGGATAAAAGTGAAAAAGAATTCTGATATAAGAATACAAATCGAACAGTCGGAACTATTTTATCAAACGAAATAACAAAGATTCATCGCGGTGAAGGATTACCTGATGATACGATACATTTTAAATTCACCGGAACAGCGGGACAAAGTTTTGGCTGCATTCACTACAAAAGGATTGACACTGGAACTGGAAGGTGATGCCAATGATTATTGTGGAAAAGGATTGAGTGGTGCAAGACTGGTTATCTATCCATCCAAAGAATGCGACTTATACTCCGGAAGATAATATCATCATTGGTAATGTTGCTTTCTATGGCGCCACAAGTGGTGAAGCATTTATCCGTGGAAAAGCCGGTGAACGTTTCTGTGTTCGTAATTCAGGTGCACAGGTGGTTGTTGGAATCTGTCGGTGATCATGGTTGTGAATACATGACCGGTGGTCGTGTGGTTGTGCTTGGTGAAACCGGAAGAAATTTTGCAGCGGGTATGAGTGGTGGTATTGCATATGTATATGATGTGAAAGGAAAGTTTGGTATCAACTGCAATAAAGAAATGGTTGATCTGGATCCATGTGATGTAAATGATAAGAATGAATTGTTCACTATGCTGCAGAAGCATTATGAATATACAGGAAGTACGATAGCGAAATTTATATTGGAAGATCTGAATAACCAGTTGAAGTATTTTGTAAAAGTGTTTCCGAAGGATTATAAGAAGGCGTTGCAGAAACCCTGTCCCCTGAAAGGGGGACTTAGGATCGAGGTGATCCTTAGTTCTTCGATACAGTTCTTTATTTGTTATGATTGGAACACGATGACACGATTAGACACAGATGTATCACAAGATCTTATTGAATCTGGTGAACGTCTAATGTCGTCAACGTGTTCTATTACAAACGAATAATTTCTTAACCAGCACTTCTCAATCGAAGTGCATAAAAACTCTCCGCCGTAGGCGGAATGGAGGTATATGGGCAAACCAACAGGATTTTTAGAATTTACGAGAGAGCTTCCAACTAAAAGAAAAGTGGAAGAAAGAGTGAATGATCACAAAGAATTCATCAATCGCTATACTGATGAGAAATTGAATCAGCAGTCAGGCCGTTGTATGAACTGCGGCGTTCCGTTTTGTCATAATGGTTGTCCTTTAGGAAATGTGATTCCTGAATTCAATGATGCTGTTTATAGAAAAGAATGGAAAGAAGCATATGAGATCCTTGCATCAACAAATAATTTTCCTGAGTTCACCGGAAGAATTTGTCCTGCGCCTTGTGAGACAGCTTGTGTGCTTGGTATCAATCAGCCAGCTATCACTATTGAAGAAATAGAAAAACATATTATCGAAATAGCATTTGACAAAGGATTTGTTCAGCCAAAGAAAATAAACAAACGCAGCGGAAAGAAAGTTGCAGTGGTTGGAAGTGGACCAGCAGGATTAGCAGCAGCAGCACAATTAAATTATGCCGGTCATACTGTAACAGTATTTGAAAGAGATGACAGGCCCGGTGGTTTATTGCGTTATGGTATTCCTGATTTCAAATTAGAGAAATGGGTTGTTGACAGGAGAATAAAATTGATGGAAGAAGAAGGAGTGATATTTAAATGCAATGCGAATGTTGGCGTGAATGTAAATGTGAATGATCTGCTGAGAGAATACCATGCAGTTGTTCTGGCTGGTGGTTCAACTGTTCCAAGAGATCTGAATATTCCCGGAAGAGAATTGAAAGGTGTTCATTACGCAATGGAGTTTTTAAAGCAACAGAATAAACGCAATGCGAATCTTGATCCGTTTGCAAATCCAACTATTGAAAGCAATATTTATCCAACAGATATTTTAGCAAACAATAAAAATGTTGTTGTGATCGGTGGTGGTGATACGGGCAGCGACTGCGTGGGAACAAGCAATCGTCATAAAGCAAGATCAGTATCACAGTTTGAGTTGTTACCAATGCCGCCAAAAGAAAGAACATGAATTCATGCCCTGGCCTTCTTACCCGATGACATTAAAAACTTCTTCCTCACAAGAAGAAGGCGCCGATAGAAAATGGGCCATCGCAACAAAAGAATTTATTGGTGATGGTAATGGAAATTTAAAAGCATTAAAGATCATTGACCTTGAATGGAAGATCACTGAAGATGGAAAGCCTGCATCATTTGTTGAAGTGCCAGGAAGTGAAAGAGAAATTCCATGTGAGCTTGCATTGCTTGGCAATGGGATTTGTAAATCCGCAGTATGAAGGATTGCTTCAGCAGTTAGATGTTGAATTAGATGAAAGAAGAAATGTAAGAGCCTCTGAAAAAACTTATAAGACCAATATCAATAAGATCTTCGCAGCCGGTGATATACGCCGTGGTCAATCTTTAGTTGTGTGGGCTATTAGTGAAGGCCGTGAATGTGCAAGAAAGATCGATGAGTTTTTAACCACTGGTCAATCGCTTTTAGAAAGAAGAGAAGCTTCAATACTTTCAGTATAGACATCAAATTATATTTTATTTTAATTAGTTGCCATAACTAGGCAACTTTTTATTTTAGTCAATTAATGACGTTAAAATTTCGAATTATCACCATTATTTTCACATTATAAATATTTTTATGTATTGTTTGAACAGATGTTAGTCTACTTGATTAGTATATTTGACTGCCTGCCGATTAATAAATCTAACTAAAAACACACAACGATTATGAGTAAGAAAACAGCTAAGCAAATTATTCCATTTGTCCTGCTCGCTGCAGTTGCACTTGTAGCAATGTTTGTTAAACCAATTGCAGATTTATGTTCCCGGAGAAAAAGATCCGCAATACAGCAGCGCTGATATTGCATGGGTTCTCGTATCAACAGCCCTTGTATTTCTAATGACACCAGGTCTTGCATTCTTTCTATGGTGGAATGGTGAATCGTAAGAACGTTATTTCGACAATGATCAAAAGTGTAGTTGCAGCAGGTGTAGTAGGTATACTTTGGGTTGTTTGTGGATTCAGCCCTTGCATTTCGGTGATATCAGTTAAAGGCTGGTATAATTGGTGATCCTACAACCTTTGCTTTTTCCATAATGTAAAAGGACATGCCGCCTGGCCTTGGCAAATACAATTCCTCTTACCTTGTTTTCTTTATTCCAGTTGATGTTTGCAGTCATCACTCCGGGTCTTGTAGTGGGAGCATTAGCAGAAAGGATCCGGTTCACATCCTTTATTCTCTTTATAGTTTTATTCTCCTTACTGGTATATGCGCCAGTAGCACACTGGAACTTGGCATCCGGATGGATTCCTTGCTAAAATGGGTGCATTCGACTTTGCCGGTGGTACGGTTGTACATATCACAGCAGGTTGTGCTGCATTAGCAGGCGCCATGGTTTTGAAAAGAAGAAAATCACATGTTGAGAACAGGAGATCCCACCAGCCAATGTTCCTTATGTATTGATCGGAACAGGTTTGCTATGGTTCGGATGGTTTGGTTTCAATGCAGGTTCTGCAGTAGGTGCAACTACTTTAGCAGTTAATGCATTTGGTACAACAACAACAGCAGCGGCATCCGCAGGTCTTACCTGGATGTTCTTTGATGTTATCAAAGGGAAGAAACCATCTGTACTTGGATTTTGTATTGGTGCCGTTAGCTAGGTTTAGTTGCGATCACTCCTGCTGCAGGTTTTGTAGGTATTCCTCAAAGTATCATCGTTGGTTTCGGTAGGTGCCGTAGTTTCAAATATTGCCGTATGCTATCAAACAAAGATCTACATTGGATGATACACTCGATGTATTTCCATGTCACGGTTTAGGTGGTATGGTAGGTATGTTACTTACTGGTGTATTTGCAAAGTACCGCAGTAAATAGCGCTGGTCCTAATGGTTTGTTTTATGGTAATCCTGAATTCTTCTTTACTCAGTTTAAAGCGATGGGTATAGTAGTTCTTTACAGCTTTACTGTTTCATACGGAATATTCAAACTCATCAACTTCATAGTACCAATGCGTGTTTCTGAACTGGAAGAAGAACTTGGTTTGGATGAATCACAGCATAATGAAAAATACATGCAGGGTCATTTACTGGTTCATCACAATGGTGAAATAAAAGAAACTACCGCTGAAAAACACGTAATAAATAAAAAGGTACAGCCTTAATATGAACTTCTGGCAAAGTTTAGGGCTGTACCAATTTTAAATAACAATTAAAATCATTACAATGTTACGAAAAATTTTCGTGGCGCTAGCCGCCATTACCGTAGGTCTTTTTACTAATGCACAAGTAGCTTCGGTAACTTCAGACACTACTGCAACACCGGCTGTAACAGAAGAAGCGAAACCAGCTCTTATAATTACTGGTTCTGCTGATGTTTATTATAAATATGATTTTGCAAAAACAAAAGCAAACAATTACACAAGCTTTACCGGTTCACATAACAGCTTTTGCATTAGGAATGGCCAGTGTAAAATTTGAACACAAAGGAAATAAAGTTGGCGCTGTACTGGATCTTGGATTTGGTCCCCGTGCAAAAGAGTTTGCTTATACTGACGAAGGAATAACACAAGCAATAAAACAATTATATATTACCTACTCTCCTGCTGACTGGCTTAAGTTTACTGCAGGTACATGGGAACACATGTTGGCTATGAATTACTCGATCCGCCAATTGAATCGCAACTATAGCATGAGCTATATGTTTACCAATGGACCATTCTCTCATACAGGTTTGAAGGCAGATATCACAAAAGGGAAACATGGTTTTTATGATCGGCATTTCAAATGCAACTGATTTCAGAACTCCTCCGGATGGCTTTATCAATAAAAAATTTGTGATCGCTCAATACAGCCTTGCTGCAAGTGATAATCATAAAACTTTATCTGAACTATGTGGGCGGTAAAGAATCTCGATACCTCAAAAAGTCAGCCAGTTTGATGCAGTGCTTACTGCTAAACTCAAGTGACAAGTTCAACATTGGGTTTAATGGAACAGTTAACAGCACACAAAGTTGGGATGGCGCAAAAATGTAGATGGTAAAAGCTGGTGGGGATCTGCTTTGTATCTGAATCTTGATCGAAAGCCATGGTTTGGTCTAACGCTTCGCGGTGAATATTTCAATGATGATAACCAACTTAAGATGTTTGCATATGCACCAGAAGGCGGTAACATTTTTGCAACTACCCTTTCAGCAAATTTCAAAGCAGGTGGTTTTATTTTCATACCTGAATTCAGAATGGATAATGCAAGCCAGGAGATCTTTATTGATAAAGACGGTGCTGGAAAAAATCTGCCAAGCTAATTTCCTGATCTCTGCGATCTATTCATTCTGATAATAAAAAATTAATACAGAGTGCTTATAACATTCATAAAGGAATTTGAACTTAGCCGCAAGGCATTTTCATCAACTTTCTTTTCATATGGCAAGCAATCGTTGAGGCCGTCCGTTTCTACGGAGGGCCTTTCTTTCCTTTTTCTTTCGATTGTTTGCTTGCCGAAACATTTATTTTATCCCGGGTTACTTTTATTGATCCCCGGTATTAACACATATAACTACCGAATGCAACATTGAGCATTCATTTTCTCCGGTTGTTTTTGTCCCTCACATAACTTGCTCCATAATGAATAGTTTTCTCGTTGATTGCTGCTGCATATAGCAGTCGCGGGTCTAAAAACTTATTTACTTTTTTAGCGAGACCTTAAGCATTACCGGCCCTTGTTTCTACAGGGGCTTTATCACACCCCCCTGTCCCAAAGGGAAACTTAGATCGAAACGTTTTTACTCAGCTCTCGTTGCGGTCGCACTTACATGTACAGTTAGTTCTTTTGTTTCACCAGACCACAGCGGCACTAAGGCACCAAGAAACTACAGAGGCGTCGCGACTCTCCTGTGACTGTGTCAATTCTGCTCAGCATGTTGTACCTAAAAGTCGACCCCTTTAGGGGAGGACAGGGTTTAGTTTGCTTGAAATTCCTCAGCGTTGATGATCCCAGGCCAGACAGCGCATCACCAGTTTTTCATAAGTGCCTTTTACCACGGCGCATTAATGATCGCCTCTTCCATTTCTCTTACACGTATCATTGAGTATTGTTGAATTGTAAGGAGGCGGTAATTACGATCCTCTACGCATTTTGGATGAGATTGTTGCTCAATTGGATAATCATCCATCAATTCCGTTTTGCCAGACAACCGGAGTATGTATTGTTTGGTTAACTCATACTCTTTGAATATTATTTGCCATATCTCACCAAACTTTGGGTGGTCTGCAAGATGTGCTGTCAATGGAAAGAAAGATTTATGCATTGCCATCTCACAATTATCGAGCAGGGTTTTGAAATATAAAGGCTCATTGTAAAGCTTTTTAATAGCTGAAACTTTCCTTGCTGTTCCCAATGTTTTGTAATGCTGTGCCTACACCAAAATAGCCGGTTACATTTTGTTTCAACTGGCTCCATGCTCCAACAAAAGGAATGGCACGCAGGCTTTTAATGAAAATTTCGAAGGATGCTCCACGTTTTGCAGGGCCGACTTCCAATATTTGTATCACTATAAAATCTTAATGGACTTGCATGACTAAATAATCACATAAAATCAGGATGATTTTTTAATTGATTATAGGAATCAAAACTTATATCCGCTAATTCCTGAACAATACTTTCTCTATTCCTCATCAGGAGTCGTTTCTTTGTTTGCAGAAGATCCCGTTCGATATCCCGGCATGGATCAACTGCTCCATATTATACTGTGCAGAATCGATCGTTCCGAAATTTGAACTAACCGTTTGTCCCCTGCACTGTAAGCTGGATCTCCTTACTTGAAATATTTTTCCCAGCGATGCATAGAACTTATGTGTTTTGCCACCACCTCTTGCTGGTGGACCGCCGCGGCCATCAAAAACACAACATCAATTCCACACTCTTTTGAAATAGCTGTTAATTCCTCTTTTGCTTTATAGATACTCCAATTCGCCATTAAATAACCACCATCTTTCGTTCCATCACTAAAGCCGACCATGATCACCTGGTTATTATTTCTTCTTTTCAGATGCTGCTGGTGATTCTGAATTATTATACAACTTCTTCATTATCGATGCTGCACCTTTCAAGATCGTCGATCGTTTCAAATAACGGAACTATGTCAATATTCAGCTCTTCTTTTGTCCATCCACCTAATAAAAACAAACCATACACCTCCATTGCATTCAATGCACTGTTGCACTGGCTAATGATATAACGATTACATCCTTGCTACACCATTATATTTTTGAATTTGTTTTATGACCTGGACGGATTCAATAGTATCTTTTGAATTTCGTCGCCGGTCAATAATGACGGATCAATTGGCTGCAGGTTAGAAAGTATTTTTATCTTTTCATCTTCATTTAATGATGAATAGTTTCCGAGGATCTACCTTTATTTTTCCAGCAAATGATTCGATAACCAGTACCATGAACTGAACTTTCCTGTCGTACATCAAGTGATGCGAAATGCAATCCGAAAATCTCAACTTTATTTTTCAGATTGTTTACAAGATGAAGAAAAGACTATTGTGTTTATAGATCAAAATATCCCTGATCTCATTAAGTGTTTTTAAGTATCTCGTTTGTGTGATGTCAGTTATTTGACCAGGTACAAAAGATTATTATAAAGTTTCTTTTCAAGATCAGCCAATAAAACATCAACTCCCTGGAAAGTGAGCCTGCGTTTCAGTCTTCTTATTTCAAGATAATAGCATTTAATAATGGCGCCACGTAAAGCTTCGGCAACTTGTAGTGTTGTTGCAGCAGTTACAAATGGATTTCCATCCCTGTCACCTCCGGGCCAGAAGCCCATGCTGATCACGGAATGACCGTTCGGTAACGAATCAGAGAAATGATTTTTAAAGAATGAAGCAATTCTTCCTGCAGCAGCATAAAAAACATTTTCCAAATACCAGATGAGACTTACTAGCTTCATCATACGGTGTTGGCTTTTGATGTTTGAAGAAAGGCGTTTTACCTAATTGCTGTAATAAAACATTTACCTGGCTTGCATTATTCTCAGCCAATGCTTTTGAAAGATCATTGATAATACCAAGAACAGGGCCGGGATAAAATTGTGTTGGATGTGCCGTCAACACAAGCAATACATTAAAGTCTTTTAATTTTTGCGCAATCTTGTCCTGCAATTTTTCCTGCACCACTTCTGATTCAAGATGCTTTAATGTACCGGTACCATTCATATCATTCACTTCACGAAATGCAGCATCTTCCAATGCATCAAATAATACAACTTGTCTTTCGGCATATTGCACAAAACGAAATAGCAGGTCAAGCTTGATCTTCTTCTTTTAATGATGAAGTATGTTTATTAAAAAAATCCTCGATGATCTGTTTGGGGCTTTGTTTCTTTTGAAACCATCTTCACAAACGGAAAGAAATAATGAAAGCAAGATCCCTGTCTTTCTGATCCGGTGAAAAGGCAATGAAGTGAATAAACTATTGTAGAGTTGAAATTTAACGCCAACAAGATTCCTGAATCTTTCCAATGCTGCCGATGATGTATTACTCATTTGATCAGTTCCTTTAGATTTTATTTAATGCCGGCAAGCAAGTGTTTCAAATTTAATTCATTTTACCTCACCCCATCATCGTCATTATCGGAGTTAGGCCGCCCCTCTCCATGGAGAGATTGATTTTCTGAACAGTAATGTCTTCAAAAATGCGATCAACAAAAAGCTCTCCCTTTTGAGGAGAGCCTTTGGTATGAAGAGATGTCTTGTTATTCTTCGCTTTTTCCCTTCCGTTGTAGCTTCCTCTGCTGTATCAGCAGTTTTCTTTGTACTACGGCTACGACGAGTTTTTCTTCGTTGCTTCTTTGGCTTCACCTTTACCCTTACCATAGATATCATTGAAGTCAACCAGCTCGATCAATGCCATTTCAGCATTGTCACCCGTACGGGCACCCAGCTTAATGATACGGGTATAACCACCGGGACGGCCAGCTATCTTTTCAGCAATGGTGCTGAACAATTCAGTGATCGCTTCTTTATCCTGCAAATAACTGAATACAACACGACGCTGATGAGTAGTGTTTGTTTTGCTTTTCGTAATAAGCGGCTCTACATATACACGCTAAAGCTTTTGCTTTTGCAACAGTTGTAACAATCCTCTTGTGAGTGATCAAAGCAACTGCAAGATTACTAAGCAACATCCCTACGTGGGATTTCGTTCTGCTTAGATTTTTGATTTTGTCTCCGTGACGCATGACGTTTAATTTGTTAGATTTGCAAATGTGCCAGATTTGATAAATTCCACATTTGCAAATCATGTGTTATAAATGTTTCGGTTGTACCGTGTCAGGAATTACATAGCCTACTTAAAACTTCCAAACGGCTGCAGATATCCAATTTGCACATTTGCAAATCTGCACATCTGCACATTATTATTTAGAAATCATCTTTATCCAATCCTAACTTTCCCAAGTCCATTCCGAAATGCAAACCTCTTTCATTCAACACCTGCTCAATTTCAGCAAGAGATTTTTGTCCGAAGTTGCGGAACTTCATCAGGTCTTCTTGTTCGTACTGAACTAATTCACTTAAGTGAATTAATTTTTGCTGCTTTCAAACAGTTGAATGCACGAACAGAAAGATCAAGATCTTCAAGAGGAGTCTTCAGGATCTTGCGGAGTTGCAATGTTTGCTCATCCACCAGGTCTTCTTTCTTCTCTTCTTTATTATCAAATGTGATGTTCTCATCAGTGATGATCATCAAATGCTGGATCAAAATACGTGAAGCTTGTTTTACTGCTTCTTCAGGATGAATGGTACCATCTGTAGCAACTTCCATGATCAATTTCTCATAGTCAGTACGTTGCTCCACACGGGTATTTTCAATTGTATACTTTACATTCTTTATAGGAGTGTAAATAGAATCAATAGGAATATAACCCAGCGATCGCATCTTTGGTTTGTTATCTTCTGCAGGTACATAACCACGGCCTTTACCAATAGTCAACTCGATATCCAATTTAGCAGAAGAATCCAATGTGCAGATCAGCAATTCAGGATTCATGATCTGGAAACTTTGAGTTCCTTCGCCGATCATTGCTGCAATAAATTCAGAACGATTCTTAATTGACAACATGACCCTTTCATTGCTTACTTCATGATCAACAACTTTCTTAAACCGAACCTGCTTCAGGTTCAGTAAAATTTCCACCACATCTTCAGCAATACCTTTAATAGTTGCGAATTCATGATCAACACCATCAATCTTCACACCCAACGATCGCATACCCTTCCAATGAACTTAATAATACACGGCGAAGAGCATTACCGATAGTAACGCCAAATCCGGGTTCCAAAGGACGAAACTCAAATTGAGCTTCAAAGTCGGTAGCCTTTTGTAAGATGATCTTATCAGGCTTCTGGAAATTTAAGAATAGCCATATTTTAATTTTAGATTTTTGTTTTTAAATATTTATTTACCCAACTCCTGATTACTACTATTTACTCATCTCGTTGCGTCGCACTCTTGTACACTTCTACAGCTTCCTAATCCTATTCAGACTAGTTACTTGCTGTACAACTCCGACGATCAACTGCTCCTTAATATTCTCAGGTACGCTTTCTCTTTCAGGATAAGTAATAAATGTGCCTTGCATTTGAGTCTCATTCCAGTCAAGCCAGCTGAACTTAGGATTCTTTCCTTTGATCGGTCCAGTAACTGAAGTTCTTGTCTTGCTGCTTTCTTTAATGCTGATAACATCACCATTCTTTAATTGAAAAGAAGGAACATTCACTACATCACCATTTACAGTAATATGTTTGTGGCTTACCAATTGTCTTGCTGCAGGACGTGAAGGAGCAATACCCATACGGTAAGATGGTATTATCCAATCTTGCTTCCAACAATTTGATCAGGTTTTCACCTGTTACACCTTTGCTGCGTGCTGCTTCTTCAAATGTTTTGCGGAATTGTTTCTCCAATACACCGTAAGTGTATTTGGCTTTTTGTTTTTCGCGAAGCTGAAGAGCATATTCACCTAAGCTTTTACGCTTACGTTGTGCTCCATGCTGACCCGGAGGGTTGCTGTTTTTATTCAGCCATTTGCCATTGCCTAAGATAGGCTCACCAAAAATGCGGGAAATCTTGGTCTTTGGACCAGTGTAACGTGCCATAGTTTTTATTCATTTCGATTTTTTTGAAACGGTGCTACGATCGGTAAAAAATCGTAAAAATTAATCGGGCACCCTTTTTTATAATGAACTGCTTTGATCCTTTCAAAGCAATTATGACTTTCTATTTCTTCTTCGAATTATGAGTATAAAAGCAACAATAACTGCCAACATGATCAACGATCCACCTGTATAATAGCTATTGTGCATATACGCACTATTAAACTCTTCTCTTCTTAGGCGGACGGCAACCATTATGTGGAAGCGGCGTCACGTCTTTGATCATCACAACTTCAATACCACTTTGTGCAATTGCACGGATAGAACTTTCACGTCCTGCACCCGGGCCTTTTACATATACATCCACTCTTTTAAGACCAGCATCAAGTGCAGTTTTTGCAGCATCACCGGCAGCTAATTGTGCAGCATAAGGAGTGTTCTTTTTAGAACCCTTAAATCCCATTTTGCCAGCACTGCTCCAGGAAATTACCTGGCCGTTCTTGTTTGTTAAGCTAATGATGATGTTGTTGAAACTTGCAGTAATGTGTGCATCTCCGTATGCATCTACTTTTACAATTCTCTTTTTTGCGGCAGCTTTTGCACTAGTGGCTGCTGCGTTTCTTGTGCTTTTGACATAATTTTTGTTCTGAGGTAATCTTTTGTTTTTAAATCGATCCCGACCTTATCGAGGACTGAATCAATCCTACTGCTGACCTGTGAAGCTATCTGGTATTGATTCAATTCTATGCAAGTCTATCATATTAGATTGACAAGCTTGAGCATTGCTCAGTTGCTCGCAATTCGAAGTAGCTTACTTCTTCGGTGCCTTCTTTTTACCGGCAACTGTTTTACGCTTACCTTTTCTTGTACGGCTATTTGTTCTTGTACGCTGACCACGAACTGGTAATCCTTTACGATGACGCAAACCACGGTAGCAGGCGATATCAAGCAAACGCTTAATACTCATCTGTACTTCACTGCGCAAAGCACCTTCCACTTTCAGTTCTTCAGTAATAGTATTACGAATAGCATTCAATTCTTCATCATTCCAATCGTTCACTTTCTTATTACGATCAATACTATTCTTATCCAGAATAAATTTCGCAGTAGAAGGACCAATACCATAGATATAGGTAAGTCCTATTTCTCCTCTTTTATTTTTTGGTAAGTCAACACCGGCAATACGAGCCATATTTTATTTTTAGTTTTGTTTTCTTATTCGTTAATCTGCAAGTCTGAAACTAGTAGCTTTCAAACCGGAAGATTGTTTCAGACTTGCCGACTAGCTCTATATTATCCTTGTCTTTGTTTGAAGCGAGGATTCTTTTTGTTAATAACATACAGCTTGCCTTTGCGACGAACGATCTTGCAATCTGCACTGCGTTTCTTAATTGATGCTCTTACTTTCATTTTTTAGCTTTAGCTTCGAGCTTTGAGCTATTGAGCTCAGTACTCAGAGCTCAGACAGCTTATTTATATCTGAAAATTATTCTTCCCCTTGTCAAATCATATGGACTCATTTCCACTCCCACTTTATCACCCGGTAATATGCGGATATAGTTCATTCTCATTTTACCAGAGATCGTTGCCAGTATCTCATGCCCATTTTCCAGCTTTACCTTGAACATAGCATTTGAAAGTGCCTCTATAATGGTACCATCTTGTTTGATCAGGGCTTGTTTCGACATAGATTTTTGGGAGCGCAAAGATAAGAGTATCAATCTTAAAAATAAAAAAACCAGGATTTTTTTCCGGCTCTTTTAAAGCAAATTTTATTGATCCAAAATACCTTGAAATCAGGCTCTCATGGCCGTTCTAAAGGCACTTTGGTCATTTGGGAATGAAGATTCTGAAGCTCATGAACAGCAATAGGTACATGAAAATGCGCCGTTATCTTCCCGATACCACATGTCCATTTTGGAAAAATCGACCTGCTACAGGGTAACCAGCCCGAAGACACCTTTCTTATATTTCATCGCATTCCATCCAGTGGCTCCTTCTCAAAACCAAATTTTATCAATTGAGCCTCATCGAGGGCTACAGGAAAAATATCCTGGTGGAGCATACCAGAATTCCTGGACACCATTATCTATAAGCGCCATGTGCTCTTCGCCATTAGTTTGGACAACCGTTCCTTCACGCATCAGGCCCTCATCATTTACCATTACAATATCGCCACGCTGCAATCTGACCAAGTTTTTACCATATAGCAAGATTTTAGTATCCGAATATAAAAAAGTTTGCGATACCCGGAAAAGGATTTTCTCAACTTCTTTTGTGATAGCTGATAATTGCCCAGCCGTTAAACACAACGGCAAACCCACCCATGTTCAATAGATGATACTTTAATATCTAGCAAGGCTACTGCCTTTTAATACCACCATTCGCATGCACCTCAATAAAATAAGAAACCGGGATTAAACCTTGGTGATCCATTTGGCCCATTCGGGCATACTGTCAATAGATGTATAGAGCCCTCCAAGCAATATAAATACCATCATTAAGAAAAAGAGAGTAACATGGCTTGCTGCTGGTTGACGGAATAGGTGGAAATCAGCAAACCCAAGCCCTAAGACTGCTAGCAAGATAAACTGCCGCAAAAACATAAATGGTAGAAAGACTTCCTGCGGAGTAATTCCATACGCCAGCCGTGCAATCAGTTAAGCCGATAGATTAAATACATCAGGCCAAGTAGCCAGAAGGGAATAAGCTTTCCAAGGATGAAATGAAATTTCTTTATCAGGTGTCACATTGATCTGCTCAATGGTACCGATCTCTTTTTCTTTTACAATATTAATAGCTGCGAGGATTGATTCCTACCATGGTTAATCAAAATAACCAAGATACCCGGCACCATAAAATATTTATAATTCATCAATGGGTTGAACCAATTGGAAGATGTTACTTCTATTTGTGTTTCCGGGCTGAAACTTGGAAACTGGATCCATTCTCGTTCTTACTCTTTGATTATAATCCTGGATAATAGTGCGCAGGTATAGCTCCACCAAGGTTTGCCTTTACACCAGTTGATGGCATTTATTGCCATGAATAGCTTAGCTTCATCTTCTTTTACCAGGTCCTTTTCAAATGATCGGGTATTTTGCAAACCAGGTCGGCTTTGTCATTTTTCAATTTGTTCTAAGAGAGTGTTCATAAGAAGATGAATAATCAGTAAGAATAAAATATCCCGATGAAGTGATCTTATTAATTAATTGGCGTGAATATTCAGAATGGATCATGATCAACAACTGCGAGCTTGATATTTTTAATTTCATAATCTGCTGCCCATGGTAAGATCAATAATTGAATTACAGGCATGATAAGGATTATCCGAAGTATATCCGGGATCACGGAATATCTGGCGGAACTCTTTTCGCAATAAAAATTCTTAATGTTCTCATGCCAGCCTGTATTTTAAATTTTTTAATGGCCATCGTTAAAAGAAAAATGTCATCATACCTGCTAGTATCAATGTTTCTTTCCAGATACGCCGCTAATCCAAGTCCTTTGATCATTACTGATTTTACAATAATGTAATACCATTTTGCAGGAACGATATTTGAAACAATCCGCAATGGCAATGGCATATTTTCGACCGGGAACATGAAACCGCTGAGCATAATTGTTGGAAGAAACATATCCAGTCAGTGAAATGAACATAGCTGTTTGTTGCGAATGCAGCACCGGAACGAAATCAATAAGCCCAACGATAAAGACACGTAATAGTAAATAAGAATACTTTCAAGCACTCAGCAACAGCTAAACTTCCATTGATCGGAACGTCCAGAACAAATACACTCAACAATAATATGGAAGCGATATTGATGATGGATAATAATAAATAAGGAACTGCTTTGGCAATAACAATCTATTAGTGGCTGCATCGGTGATACCAGCATATACTTCCATGGTTCCCATTTCTTTTTCTTGTACAATGGTGATTGCGGTCATCATTGTACAAACCAGTAATAAGCACCATCGCCATTACACCCGGAACAAAATTGAATGCGCCTTTCAGTTGCGGATTATACAAGCATCCGCATTTCCGTATTGATGTGTAAGGCAGTTTTCTGTCGTTTGTAATACGGTTCTGGTAATCCATGATAATGGCTGTGGCATAATTGGTCAAGCTGTGTTGGCTGTATTTGGGTCAGAGGCATCTGCGATCAATTGTACCTGTGCTTTATTGAAATGCTGCAAGGTCTTCATCCAAAATGTTGCGGGAAACACGATGGCCAGTTTTATTTTCCTCTTTTAAATTCCTCTTCAATATCTGTTCATACGATACAGATATTTCTTTCCAGATCAAAATAACGGCTGGCATTCTAATTCGTGCAGTCAGCGAAGCAGTGGCTGCATCTTTTGAATTATCAAGTATGGCAATGTTTGCATTCTTTACTTCATTGGTTAAGTGCAAATCCAAATATTACGATCTGCACAACGGGCATCCCAAGCAGGATGAACATAGTTCGTTTATCCCGCCAGATATGGAAGAATTCCTTTTTTACAAATGCTAAAAATTGTTTCATCGTTTTGAGCTGTTGTAAGTGCGTTATTAATCTGCTGCTCTTACAGCTTTTCTTGCCAATTTTAAAAACACTTCATCCATGGATGCAGCATTATATGTCTTGTTTCAATTGCTGATGGTGTATCCAATGCATCAATTCTTCCATCCACCATAATACTTAACACGGTTGCAATATTCCGCTTCATCCATATAATGCGTAGTAACAAAAACGGTGGTGCCTCTGTCTGCTGCCTGGTAGATCATGTTCCAGAATTCTCTTCTTGTTACCGGATCTACACCACCGGTTGGTTCATCCAGAAAAACAATTCCGCGGTTCATGAAATATGGCATACTGAAAATGCACAGCTTTTGTTTCCAGCCTAATGGCAATGATCTTCACCAATGTATTCGCTTCTTTTCGCAAATGAAGCTGTTCAAGAATGAACGCCGTTTTTTCTTTGATGAATTTATCACGTCATATCGATAAATGCCGCCATAGAATTCCATATTCTCTTTTACTGTCAAGATCTTCATACAAAGAAAATTTCTGACTCATGTAGCCGATGCTCTTTTTGATCTTTTCATTTTCTTTATACACATCAAACCCTGCAACAGTTGCTTCACCGGATGTTGGTAATGACAAGACCACAAAGCATTCGCATGGCAGTTGTTTTACCAGCGCCATTAGCACCAAGAAATCCAAAGATCTCTCCTTTATGCACATCAAAGCTGATATGATCCACAGCAGTGAAAGTCACCAAACTTCTTGGTTAAGTTTATCTGCTGTTATAACTTTATCGTCTGTTCATATTAATTCTTCATTAATGCAATAAAACAATCTTCAATATCCGGTTGTATCTTTTTGCAACACGCATTTCTCATCTGATTATGCTCTGAATAAATTGTCGAAGTAATGGCTTCACCAGATCCATCTTTCATCACCACATGATGATATTCTCCAAAAGGATAAACATCTTCTACAAAATCTGTTTGCGTTCAAGATCGTTCAATAATGCAAGCATCTCTTGACGACTTCACCGCCCATAATGGTTTTGAAAAACTATCAACAATACCCTGCGGTGTATTGATCGAAAGAATTTTCCCATTTTGAATCAAAGCAACTCTATCACATAAACCTGCTTCATCCATATAGGGTGTAGATACCAGAATGGTGATCCCTTGCTTTTTAAACCCTTTAGCATTTCCCAGAATTCTTTACGTGCTACTGCATCAACACCGGTTGTGGGTTCATCTAAAAACAAAACCGATAGGACGATGGATCAATGCACAACTCAATGCCAGTTTTTGTTTCATTCCACCGGATAATTTTCCTGCTTTACGATTTTTGAAAGGTTCTATCTGTACATAGATATCTTTTATCAGGTCATAGTTCTCTTCAATGCTTGTATTAAAAATGGTGGCGAAGAAGTTAAGATTCTCCTTCAACAGACAGATCCTGGGTACAATGAAAATCTGCCAGGCATATATCCAACTCGTTTACGAATAGCTTTATAATCTTTCACCACATCAAATCCATCAACAGATGCTTTACCACTATCAGCTAATAATAATGTTGTAAATATTCTGAACAAAGAAGTTTTACCAGCACCATCGGGACCGATGATACCAAACAGTTCACCTTGCCGATAACATCAAAAGAAATATCACTCAAGGCGATGACGGCTCTTTTTCTTTCCGTAAAGTCTTGATGATATTTTCTACAACATACGGCATTCATTTGATACTTGTTATTTGTTTATATGTCGCCATTACTGATATACTTCTTTGGTTACCTATGAGCGCGCGAATGCATCCTCTTGTTACGTTAACCCCATTCAGCCTACGTTGACCTACTGGTTGTGTCTCGCTGACAGCTGGTTTGTCCCTACGGCGAAAGACATTTACACCTTAGATCTCTCCGCCTAAGGCGCAGGCCAATTCAGCCTCCCCATACATTCCAATCTTCAAAAACCCATCATTCTTCACTTTTACTTTCATAGCATGACAACCAGATTTGCCCTTTCTTCTTTTGTTTGAATTGTTTTGGAGTGAACTCTCAGCTTTATCCGATATCCATACTATATTACCGGTATACTCTTTATACTTCTTCTCTCCGTGATCGATCATCACTTTCACCTGCTGCCCTAATTTTATTGTTGGCAACTGCACACCGGTTACATAAGCTCTGTAGATTCAATTCAGAAAGATCAGCGATCTTATACAAAGCTTTTCCCGATGATGTGACTTCTCCGGCTTCAGCATATTTTGTAATAACTGTTCCGCTAACAGGATTTGACAATGTTGGCTCTCTGCTGCTGGTCTTCCAGTTGTGCAACCCTCTTTTCTTAATGGTTCAGCTTCGCTAAGTATAGCTACGGTTCTGAGTAGCAATATCATTTTTCTTCACGTTGATCTGCTGTTGAGTTACTGCCATACCTTTTTTCACAACATCGATCTGCGCATTGATATCATCCAAGTTGCTTAGCAGTTGCAGCATCTGCTTTTAACAGAGTTCTCAATCCTTGTTCTTTCATGCAATAAATTATCAAGCTGTGATTGCTGAACAGCTAGTTGGTTTTGCAATAACTCAACTTGCGGATTTACATTAGCTGTTTTTCATTTAAAGCATTGATGCTTGCTTCCACTTGTTGCTGTTGCAGGATCAATATTGTCGCATCAACTGATACCAACAATACTGTCTTTCGGTATTTGCATTCCTTCTTCTACATTGAATGACAAGGATCTTTCCGGGCATCTCTGATGAAACAATCGTTTCATCCGCTTCAAAATGTGCCGGAAGCATCAAATTCATTTTCACTTCTATTGCAGCCAATAATTAAAGAGAAGCTATTGCTGTTATTCCAAATAATAAATTCTTCATATCCGCTGGTTTATTGTTTTCCTGAAATTGTTTGATAATTTATTTGCGCCTGCAATAATTGTATTTGATGGGTGATCAGACTTTGTCTGCGCCAGGTCCTCGGCATTTACCTTCACGCAGGTAATCATTGGCAGTGATCACCACCGTTTTCGAGTTGATGCTTTTGCAGCATCTTTTACTTTTATTCTCAGATCAATGATCTCGTTATCAGTTGCGATCAGTTTTTGCAGCTTATCAAATTCTGATCTGCTGTTGTTTCAGTTGGGTATTTGTATTGAACAAGAAAACCTCTTTTTGGATGTCAATTGTCTTCAGATTTAGCTCTAATATATTTTCTTTTCTCTTTTCTCCGTGTAGAATCCTCCAATTGACCAGTTCAGTCGCATATCCGGTAGTATAAAAAAATCAAAATCATTTGTGAATAAATTCAAAGACGGGTCGACCATAGCCACCCTGGAAGAACAAACTTGCTTTAGGTTTATTTCTTGAGCCGATCACTTTATATTGTCCTCCGAGCAATTTCTCCTGCGTAGAATATAATTTTAGTTCTGGTCTTTGTATATCATTATTCAGAACTGAACCGTGCGACAACTAGGTCTTTCCAGTCTTATATTTTCCGGCAATGTGTTGATTGATAAACAAGACTTAAGACATCAATATATCCTTTTCTTGATGCTTTTATTTCAATTGGCTCTTTGATCAGTTTTGAGAAATTCCGCTTTCAAAACATTCAAATTTGATTTCAATGCCACGCCGTTATTTACTTGTGCTTCCACTCTTGTGATTCCATTATTCAGATCAGATCTTATCAGAGTCAACTTGCTTCAATTGTTCATCGAGAAATAATACGCCTAGAAAATATCTGGTTAATTCTTTCTTTAAGTTTATACAATTCAACTTCTATCTTTTGCTGTTCAACTTCATCAGATAGATATCTGAATACCTTTTTGCTGCTTTATTGCTCCGCCATCATAGATCAACTGGTTGACATCAGCCAATAATTCTGTATTGATCTTTACTAAGCGGATCTATAAAAACTCCAGGAGCCGGTAGCTGGTACATTCGGTTCTACAACCCAGATTGATAAGTTGCCTGGCCACTCAAATTTATTTGAGGAAGAAAACCCTTTGCCAAGATTTTCCTCACTGAATACTCACTTGTCTGTTTGATCAGCTCACGTTGTTTGATCAGCGGATAATTCTGCTGAGCCAGCTCATATGCTTTTTGCAAACTCAAACTTTGCGCTGTCTGTGCATAAAGCATTGCTGGCAAGATCAAGCAGCGCTGTTAGTAATCGATTTCATAAAAATTATTTTCTAATAGAATCAATAATAAATTTTGGTATCTCTTTTTTCGTTCTTCCATCGTTTCCCGAAACTGGGAATCAGCTCATATGAAGGTTACGGATGATCATTGGCCTGGCCACAAATGGAAATATGGTCATTGATAAAAGATTCATCAACAAATGAACCGGGTTGATCCTTTTGATTGTTCCATTTTTTATTTCTTTTTCGATCTGGTCAAGAAACTTTGCCGGGTTTAGGGAGATTGTTTTCACCCCAGATCTTATACATAAATTGATCCGGGTCGCGATTGATCTCGTTCAGTACAAACCATGGCAAGTATGGGTTTTCCAACATCTCATCTATATATTCATCTACAAATTTTTCGATCTTCTGAAACAACGGATCATCGGACTGAAAAATAGCATTGATCTTTGGAAAGAATTTTTGTGCCTCCTCCAAAAAGATTGTTTCAAAAAGTTTCTCTTTATCGCGGTAATAATAATGGAGTAAGGCTTTATTGATCCCTGCTTCATCGGCTATATCCTGCATACGGGCACCAGCCATCCCTTTGTAGTAAAAACTTTCCTGGCGGCGGACAAATATTCTTTCTTCAGGCCTCTTGATCTTTCTCTTTCTTTTTATTAACCATATAGTTTAACCAAATGGTTAACAAATCTAGAAATGAATACCGGTGCAAATTATTTTCTACACGGCCAACCATTTATGGGATAGAGGAAAAATTGATCGTTCAGTCATTCTGTCGCAGAGATCTATTAGCCCCAAAAGTATAGTATCGATGTTATTGACCGTTAATTAACCGTTTAACATAACTTGGTGGATACAAGTCAGTTGCCAGCATTTGTGCAATCATTTTAGTTAGGTAGACTGATCATTAAATTCTCTTGCATCGCGATTTAAATTAATTTGATCGTCTAAGAACAACATTAATCATAAACCATTAATCAATAATCATGAAACCAAGAACTCTTAGTTCATCACATATTTGTATCGGTGTAGCATTTGTGCTAGCCTGGGTGCCGCAAAAGGAGCCCAACACAGAAGATCTCAAACTTGACCAGGTTGTCGCAACCGACAGAGATCTTACAGCAAATTTTTCCGATTATGCTACTTACTTTATTTCTGACACGGTAAGTATTGTGGCATCTGCTTCCACTGACAGTATCTTAACCGGTCCCATGGCACTGCAAATGGTGAATGCAGTTAAAACCAATATGACTGACAGGGGATACACATTTAAACCCCGGGCTCAGGGACTTCCAGATCTTGGGCTGAGGCTCACCGTTATTAAAGACATTACCCGCACAGCAGTTTGCGGCGGCTGGTGGGATGGATGGTATGGGTATTATCCGCCCTGGTATTGGGGTTGTTATTATTGTGGTGGATATTATTATCCCTGGTGCACAACTTACACCTACACGATCGGCACTTCAACTCTTTATCTTTTCGATATAAAAACCAGGGAGCCAATCATAACATCCGGGCTCTTTGGGGTGCTACAATGTTTGGGGTCTTCAGTACTACAAATAATCAAACGAATGCTGATCTCACAACAACAGCGATCAACCAGGCTTTCACTCAATCCACTTACCTCACAAAGTAAAACCTTACAACATGAAAAAATTAATCATACTGATATTTATTTGCTGCTGCTTGTGTTGGTTCAATAAATGCACAAACAGCGTGGCATCTTGATAATTTTGCGACATTTAACTGGCAAATCGCCACTCCATTAAGTACCAATTATCTTAAAGAGACCTCACTGGCCGGTGGAAATCTTGAGTATCGCAGATTTATTAAACCCACTATGAGTGTAGGTATTGGATTCAGCTGGAATTCATTTGAACAATATATTCCACCCAAAGTTTATGACAAGCCTGATGGCTCCAGACAGACTTTATACAGATTTCGTTCACCAGGTTATATACATTGCCAATATATCTAAATGCTCATTATTACTTTTAAAGGTGGTGATAAGATGAAGCCTTATGCCGGTATTGGTCTTGGTGCACAATACAGCGAGCAAAGCGCTTATTATAACATCTTTGTTACCGAAGATGATAACTGGGGTTTTGTAGCCCGGCCAGAAGCAGGTTTGTTGTATAGATTTAGCAATTACTTCGGCCTCCACGCCAATGTTGGTTTCAGTTATGCCACAAACAAGAACGAAGCCTTTAAAATTGACGAGCTGAAACATGTTTATTATAATATCGGCATATTCTGGAATGGAGATTGATTCAATATTTTATATCTGATTTTAAATGGCCATCTGTTCGGATGGCCATTTGTTTTAGTAAATAGAAATTGAGATACATTTGACAAGAAGATCTTTTATTTCCAACATTTAATGATATGATATGAAAAATAGTATTGCTATTCATCCTGTATCGTAATTATCTCATTGAGCAGTCATGCACAAACAGATAATAAAATTGTAATTGGAAAAGTTGATAGTGTGTACTCAACTATACTTAAAGAGCCAAGAAAGGTTTGGGTGTACACTCCAAATATGAAAGCAGGTATGCAAAATCCCGGCCAGCGTTATCCTGTTGTTTACCTGCTCGATGGTGATGGCCATTTTGAATCAGTAGTAGGAATGATACAGCAGTTAAGCCAGGTAAATGGCAATACGATCGTTCCGGAAATGATCATTGTCGGTATTCCAAACACGGATAGAACAAGGGATCTGACGCCAACGCATATCACAAGCGATCCGCCAATGATGGATAGTAATTCTTCAAAAAACACCGGCGGTGGTGAAAACTTTACAGCTTTCATGGAAAAAGAACTGATGCCGCATATTGATTCACTATATCCCACACAACCTTTCAGAGTATTGATAGGTCACTCATTTGGCGGCTTGACAGTAATGAACATCATTACCAATCATACCAAACTGTTCAATGCCTATATAGCCATTGATCCAAGTATGTGGTATAATAAAGAACAGTTTTTAAAAGCTACACAGAACAAAACTCGCAGCACAAAAATATAATGGTACAAGTTTGTATGTAGGCATTGCCAATACAATGGCCGAAGGAATGACACTTGGAGAAAATGAAAAAAGATACTACAGCTGATACAAGACATATACGTTCCATTTTTGCGATGGATAAATTTATAAAGTCAATTCTCAAAATGGGTTGAAGTATGCCAAGTAAGTATTATGGAGATGATGATCATGGTTCAGTTCCGCTGATAAGCGAATATGATGGACTGCGGTTTATTTTTAGCTGGTATCGTTTTAAATTTCTGCCCGTCAGACTTTATGGAGCCCAGGCACCGAAGTAGTTACGAGAATGAAACAACATTACCAAACAGTCTCAAAAGAATTTGGTTTTAAAGTTTCTCCTCCGGAAATGCAGATAAACGGCTTGGGTTATTTATGCACTTTCTCAAAAACAGTATCGATAAAGCAGCGGCACTTATTTGAAATGAATGTTGAAAACTATCCGCAAAGCGGCAATGCGTACGATTCTTATGCTGATGCGTTGATTGCAAAAAAAGATACTGCTGACTGCCATTGCCAATTATAAAAAAGCATATGCCATAACTAAAAGTGAAGAAACCAAACAAAAATTAGACCAGTTGCAGGGCAAATCAACATTCACACTTACTGCAAAAGAATTGGAAAAATATGTTGGTGGCTTTTGAATTCGAAAGTATTTCTCTTACTGCCACGACTATGATAAAAGACAATGCTCTTTGGGTATCTGCACCTGGCCAGGGAGATTTTGAACTGGTGCCTTTGTCAACTGATGCTTTTACCATAAAGGAATGTCAGGTTACAAGCTCCAATTTGAAATGGATGGCAACAAACCAGTTGGTCTTACTTCAACTCAACCAAATGGAACATATAAGGCGCATGTGAAAAAGTAGAATGACTAATGAGATGATAGATGACAATGGACAGATGATAGTTGTAAAAAATTATCAGATTATCATCTATTAACATATCACCTTTCTTCTGCTCTAACACTAAGCATATCATCAGCAATAGGATAGTAACAACAATACCAGCCAACGTGAAATAAAGTCCTTTTTGAAGATCGTTGTGTTTGGCAGAAACATCCAAAATGACGAGAGCACAAAAAGAATAATGTATACTCCGAAAAAAACATTCAGATAAAATAAAGGTTGTTTAGTTAGAAGCTTTATGCAGCTGTGTAAGTTTTTCAATCCCTTTGGGAAGTGATCTTACTTTATAAATTACCAATCCTGTCAATTTGTTGTAAGTGCCCTGCTTGAATTGAAGAAGCGCCTCGGTTTCTGTTTCAGCTTTCAGGTCACGGATGCGAATAGGCTTTGTCCAACAGCTTCTGCTTTTAAGGCCAGGAGCTGGCTTTTTTCTATTTGCTTTTCCTGTTTAAGAAAATCTGTATCCTGAAGATGAGAACGATACCGCGCTAAGTGCATACACAGCCATGATACCAGCAAGAAAAAACCGAGATAACGGTGCCATATCCTCATACGATTGTGAATTGTTACTTTGCCTGCCATATTTTTTTGTTGCAAAAGAGGGTGAAAATCGTAAACCCTTTAACGAATTAAGGAAATTCATTTACGATTTCAGGTGAACCCAGTAGTATAACGATGATTAGAATTACAGAACCTGAATGGAGCGTCGCAGCAAAGGTCAAATCAAGGAGTAAAGCTGGTTACAAATATTAAATCTTAAATATTCAATCTCAAATCTTCTTCTATTCTGCCCAACTCATTATATAATTTGTATTCTCAATATCGAGTGCCTGTTTAGTCAACATCAATGGACGAAATGTATCAACCATCACCGCAAGTTCCTTTGTTTCTTTTGCGCCAATACTTTTTCAACAGCTCCCGGATGCGGACCATGCGGAATACCAGCAGGATGCAGTGTGATCATTCCTCTTGTTACATTCTTGCGACTCATAAAATCACCATCAACATAATAGATCACTTCATCGCTGTCGATATTGCTGTGATTGTACGGTGCAGGAATTGCCTGCGGATGATAATCGTATAAGCCGCGGCACAAAACGAACAAACAACAAATGCATTCGTCTCGAAAGTTTGATGAACAGGCGGCGGTTGATGCACACGACCAGTGATCGGCTCAAAATCATGAATGGAAAAAGTATAAGGATAGCAACAACCATCCCAACCAATGACATCAAAAGGATGTGTGCCATAATGCAAACCATACATCATTCCCCGCTTCTTTTGCTTTTATCAGATAATCACCTTTCAGATCATAAGTTTTCAGATCCTGCGGCGGACGAATATCTCTTTCACAATAAGGCGAATGCTCCATCAATTGCCCATAAGCGACTCATATATTTTTTGGAAACCGCAATGGAGTAAATGATTCAACAATGAACAAACGATTCTTCTCATCATTGAATTCAATTTGATAGATCGTTCCCCGCGGCAATACAATATAATCACCATAACCAAATGGCAATTCGCCATATTGCGAATGCACCGTGCCGCTGCCTTCATGCACAAAGATCATTTCATCAGCATCAGTATTCTTATAGAAATAATCTTTGGTTCCGCTTTGCGGAGCTGCCAACACGATATGACAATCATTATTCACCAAGCACCGGCACACGGCTTTGCAAAAATTCTCCTCCGGGCTTTACATGAAACCCTTCAAAGCAACGATGCTTCAGCATTTTTTCTTCAGCCACTTGCGGACTTACATCCACCTGTGGTTCTGTTTTTATTATTTGTGTCGGCGGATGACAATGATAAAGCAATGAATAATCATCGCTGAATCCTTCGGTAGAAAATAATTGTTCGCTATACAATTTTCCATCCGGCTTGCGAAATTGTGTATGGCGTTTATGAGGAATGTTTCCGAGTCTATAATAATGCGGCATGATCTTTAAATTGAAAGTTGAGAATTGAAATTAAGTCAGAAAGATGGAAAGTCAGACTAAAGTACTACGATAAGTCCATTCGTTTTAAAAGAAGAATTCTTTCCGACTTCCGGACTTACCGACTTGCGGACAATTATCTTCGTAACTAATTCAAGTGATACCAGCAGAAAAAATATTTCCATTTGCGTTTATCGATCCAGTAAGTGAAGTTTCTGTGAAAAGGCATTTAACGTAATTTGCTATCTCAAATGTAAAACATTTTAGCTTGACAAGAATTGGATTAATATCAGATACACACGGCTTTCTTGATGAAAGAGTTTTTGAACATTTCAAAGATTGTGATGAAGTATGGCATGCAGGTGATTTTGGACCTGATGTAGCGATGAGATTAAAAGAAAAAAGCAAAATAATAAAAGGAGTTTATGGAAATATTGATGAACAGGAAATAAGACATGAATTTCCGGAACAACTTGTTTTTAATTGTGAACAAGTGAAAGTGATGATGCGGCATATCGGAGGTTCGCCGCCCAATTATAATCCCGAGACAAGAAAAGAATTATCAATTCATAAACCGCAACTGTTCATCAGCGGACATTCACATATCCTGAAAGTGATCTATGATGATAAAATAAATTGCCTGCATATAAATCCGGGTGCTGCAGGCAAACAAGGTTGGCATAAAGTCAGAACCATCATTCGCTTTGCGATCGATGGTTCTGATATTAAGAATTGTGAAGTAATTGAATTAGGAAAAAAATGATCAGGCATGCTCTTGTGCCATTTCATCTGCTTTGCGTCGCACTTCCGTATCGGAAACGTCCTTAACATGGGTTGCCAATACCCAGGCATATCCAAACGGATCGTCAACACGACCTACCCTGTCACCATAAAACATATCTTCAGCTGGCATTAGTAAGTGTTGCGCCATTCTGCACTGCTTTTTTCATTGTCTCATCTATATCTTCAACATACACATGCAGGTTTACAGAATTACCATTGGTTGACTGAGGCGTTTTTATTTTTCATCTGCGGGTTTTCTTCAGCCACGAAAATTAATGAATCACCAATAATAAGCTCTGCATGCATGACCTTTCTGTCAGGTCCATCCAATCTCATCTTTTCTTTTGCACCAAAGACATTTTTATACCAAATGATGGCTGCATTTGCTCCTTTAAATGACAATGATGGAGTCACATTGTGATATCCCTTTGGGATATATGAAGTTTTTGCCATAATAATCAATTTTTAAAGTGAAAAAATAAGTTTCAACAATTGTTTTCAAAAAATAATTCGGACTACATGACCCGCAAAATTGTTGCCATAATGAAACTTATTTGATATTAATTCACATAAGTTATTAACCTGCTTCTTCAGAAAGATAATACAACCATGACATTTATCATTTTAGCTAATGCGTTCTTTCAATAAAAAATGCATAAATCAAAGCCTTATCTTTTGTATAAAATTTCTTTTTGCTCTCTGAAAATTGACGTAGCTTTTCCGTTACTTAAAACTTTCTGAGTATGACAACTCACTCATCACGTCGTCAGTGGTTACAACAATCATCACTTGCATTTTTAGGATTGGGCATTTCTTTTAGATCAATGGGAAATGAGGAAGGCATTAAAAGAATAACAGGTATCGAGAATGACTTGATCAATTTAGGTTCCAATGAAAACCCCTATGGTATTTCTGCAAAAGCAAAACAAGCTATTCTTGATATGATGGGTGAGACCAACCGCTAGTCCTTTAATGTTGCTTCTTTTACAACAGCAAAAAAACACTTGGCTGATTACTATAAAGTATCCGAAGACCAGGTATTAATAACAGCAGGATCAGGAGAAGGATTAGCATGCTGGCCCGTCATTTCAACAAAGGAAATATTGTTACGGCAGATATAACATTTGGAGTGCTTGCCAAACACAGCAAAGAAGATCGGCATCAAAGGTGATAGAAGTACCAGCTTACAAAAGAGAAAAGTGCATGATCTGCCACGGCCATGATGAAAGCGATCAATAACGAAACGCAATTAGTATATATCTGCAACCCGGCAAACCCTATCTGCGTACAATTTTAAAAGCAGATGAATTAAAAAGATTTTGTGAAGAAGCTTCTAAAAAAACAGTTGTGCTGATCGATGAAGCTTATAATGAGTTTTTTAGACAACTCAAACAGCCAATCAATGATCGGGTTGATAGAGAAAAATCCAAACATTCTTGTAATTAAAACCTTTTCCAAGATACATGCGATGGCAGGTTTGAGAATAGGCTTTGTTATAGGGCATCCAACTTTAATAAAGAAACTGCAACCTGATTATTTTCAAAGCTCCCAATTAGCAGTGAGTGTACTTAGCCTTAATGCAGCAATGACCAGTCTTAACTGATGAAGAACATAAATGCAATGATGTAAACAAAAAATGAAGCCGCCGAGAAATATACAATGGATGAAATGAAAAAAATGGGGATACAGTTCATTCCTTCTTATACCAATTTTATTTTTTACCCAGTAAAAAATTATCCCGGCGAATATTCAGCTGATATGTTTGACAAACATAAAATAATCATGCGGTCAAATAAATACAGTGATGGCCAATGGGCAAGAGTAAGTGTAGGAACGATAGATGAAATGAAACAATTTATCCGGGTTATTGGCGATCCAAAAAACAATATGGCTTCCCTGTTAAGATTCTGATAATAACTTCTTACATATTCTTTTTCTATGTCCGAACAACTCATCCCGTCGTCAATGGTTAAGAAACACTACTGCTGCATTGGCAGGAGTAAGCTTAGCACCTGCAATTTTTGCAACTGAAAAAGAAAGATACAGGGCAGCAGGAATTATTTTACTTAACGGGAATGAAAATGCATATGGGCCTTCAGCTGCTGCAAGAAAAGCCATGACTGAAGCAGCAGGAAATTCTAATCGTTATCCTGATGACCAGGTATCAGCATTAAAAAACAAATAGCAGAATTCTGGAATAGTTGGAACGGAGAATATTTTATTCGGTGCAGGTTCATCAGGAATTTCTTGGACTTGTGTCTTTACTTGTTTCATCAAATAAAGGAACGATCATAACCGCTGAGCCATCCTATCAGAGTTTGGAACGGACAAGCAGGATCATTTCGGATTAGGCTTTAAACGAATCCCTGTTGCCACTGACAAAACACTTGATCTTTCAGCAATGATGTCAGCCATGGATGACGATACAAGAATGATGTATGTATGCAATCCAAACAATCCCATCGGCACTTATGTCGAAGATCATCTGCTCAGGAATTTTGTGAATGAGTGCAGTAAAAAATGTATGGTGCTTGATCGATGAAGCCTATACTGAATTCGCTGATCGTTCCTTCATTGAAAGATCTGGCAGTAAAGAATCCGAACATTGTTGTTGCGAAAACTTTTCAAAAATATATGGACTTGCCGGTGCAAGGATCGGGTATGTAATTGCACATCCTGATACAATTAAAAAACTGGCAGCATTTCAACCATGGCCTGATGCGAATATAAGTGCGGTTACTGTTGCTGCTGCATCGGCCGCATTAAAGGACCAGGCATTTGTAAAAGATTGTAAAGAGAAAATAGCACAGGCAAGAGAGTTATGCTATAAAACATTTTAAAGAACTTTCATTAGAATACATTCCCATCTCATACAAATTTTATTCTTGTTTAATATCGAGGAAGATCGGCTCTGACTTTTCGCAAAAGATGCAAGCCAAAAATATTTTTGTTCAATACCGTGATCATTTCGGTGGCAAATGGTGCCGTGTAAGCATGGGAACAATTGATGAAATGAAAACTTTCTGTGCTGCGTTAAAAGAAATTGCCTGAACTACTTCATTCCAGGGAACCATGGCCTGCCAATGCCTTCTCCTAAATGGCCATGGAACTGTTGCTAATATTAGTATAAGTGCAATTAAATACTAACCAGCGCAGCTGCTTTATAATTCAGAACTTTTGCTTTACCTCTTGCAATCGTTATTAAAATAATTGCGATCAGCATTCCTGTAATATGCTCAATTGCCCAAAAACGGGATGCAGAATCTTTCATCACTACATCTAAAGCCGGCGTCCTGTATCAGCTTTGAAACCAAGGTTACCGGTAAACCACTGATACAAGCCAATAAGTAAAGTAGTATGTGCACAGATCAATAACCACAAACTTGATTTCTCTGAGCCCGGCACTTTTTCAAAAGCTTGTATAAGCGCCACTAATAATAATAATCAATATTGCCCAACGAAGAACATTGTGGAGGTCAAGCAGTCCTTTGTACATATAGTTGGAGTTTTGGTTTGAAGTTCGAAGGTAAATGATTCCAACCAACCCTCAAATATCAGAATCAGCTATTCTGCCCAATCACGCAATAAAAACATTTGGTATCTCTCATGTACCACCGTTGTTTCTGTTGCTGCAGAAAATTATTTTTTACCATCAGGGCTGAACATTGGAAAGGCATCAAAGCCATTTATCACGGCTGATCTTTTTCAGATCTGTTCCATCTTCATTGATCGTATATAAGATTAAAAGGAAATCCTCTTTTGTATTCATGATTGCTGGCAAAAATGATTCGTTTGCTATCAGGCATATAATAAGGCGCCCAATTGGCCTGACCAAATTTTGTTACCTGTTTTACATTGCTACCATCAACATTAGCAACAAATACTTCCATATTTGTTGGCGCTACTAAATTTTCAGCAAGAAGATCTTTATACTCTTTTATTTCTGCTTCTGTTTTTAGGACGGCTTGCTCTCCAAATATTTTTTCCCATCAGGGCTAAACCATGCTCCGCCATCATAGCCAAGCGTATTAGTGATCCTTTTTTCTTTACCTGTTTGCAGATCCATCATGTACAGATCAATATCGCCATCCTTATCGCTTGTATATAGACATCTTTTTTCCATCGGGAGATAATTGTTGCTTCCGCATCATACCCTTTGCTATGCGTTAATTGCTTTACAATTTTACCATCAAGGTCAGCCATAAAAATATCATAGCTATCATACAAAGGCCAGATATATTTATTACCGTATTTCTTCCTATCAGGAACCGGAGGACATGATATCAGCGCCTAAATGAGTGGATGCATAAATAACATGTTTGCCATCTTTTAAAAATGCGCCACCAGGTTGTTCTGCCTTTGCCATGTACTTACCATTTTATATACAAATGCTTCACCTTGCTTTGGAACTTTACCAATAAAGATCTGGTCGCATATAACCCATCTTTGGGCTGTGTACGTTGGAAATATTATCCATTTATTGTCAAAACTGAAATACGCTTCGGCATTATCACCACCAAAAGTGAGCTGCTGAACGTTTTGCAAATGCTTTCACTTGGATATTGCAAAGTGTCTATCTCATGCTTGAGCTACGGATTGTAACGAGCTGATTCGTTGCTTTCTTACTTGTAAACAGAGACAAGAACAATGAAAATCAATCCCCATAAAAAACCTGATGATCAATAATTTCATATAATTCATCAGTTAAAAAATTTTAGCAAAACTATTTTCGGAAACACCGGCAAATGTCAGACTTTTGTCATATCACCCAAATGTTTTATGAAAAATCTTTTAGCCTTTCTGCTTTTCTTAACAATATGCATTTGCCTGTAATAATAATGGTACCCATGTCACTCGTGAACAACAGACGCAGGATAGTTTGCAACAGTTGCTCCAGTCTTTTTCGTGATTCCTTAAAAAAATATCAGCTAGTACGTAACTT
>ERZ1370068.7702-contig-6603_pt1 | contig 41459 bp, 46 predicted proteins | sample MGYA00561227_ERZ1370068 | MGnify/ENA primary metagenome ERZ1370068 (study PRJEB38410, sample SAMEA6850437) | metagenome | study: Metagenomic assessment of the ecological functions of the soil: analysis of the soil microbiota associated with the... | reverse complement strand
TGCCCCCGTTCAGTTACGTATTGCTCAAGTTTGCCCTTGATTGATTCGTCGGCCGACGCCGGGAGCCTCGACCCGAACGCCCCGACATCCTGACAATCAGCTGTGCCGGACCGCTGAAAACCAGATGCCTGAATTGCAACGTGAGCCAGGCGTGCAGGCTGCAGATCCGCCAATGCCTTATTATTCGCACCGGCCTACTCCCGCGCTTGGCGTCAGCACTCCGACAAGGCTGTGCGGCTGCATCACCACTGCCGAATACCCGCACCGGTATGGCAATGACTCCCAGTTCACTCAATGGGTCCCTGGTCGAGGACAGCGCGACCGTTTCGGGCTCCTCCGAGGCGAATGCGGGTCAGTGCCACCATCCCGGAGGGCGAGGCTACTCAAAGGTAGCCATGAAGTCGACAGCCATTTGGTGTCCTTTGCGACCGTTGACTGACGAGCTTTGTAGATACTCTTGATGAACGACAACTCATTAGTGCCGTCGACAACGACCCTGCGCGATACCACCGGACATCGCGCTGCCGCGTCCAGGTCGCCGACGACGGAGTGTACATCTCCTTCAAGTTCCCCGGACGCCTCTGGCACGGGCAGATGGAGGCGTTTTCGATGCGAGGGGAGCCCGAGGACCAAAGTAGAACACCGCCATGATCGCAATCGGGGTAACGATCAGGCCCAGCAGAACGACTAGTGCCGTCGCGGCACCCTCACGAACGATCTCAAATGAAACTTCGTAGCCCAGGCTCGCTACACCTCCTCTGCGCGCTCGATGATGGCCGCGTCAAGGGTTCGAGCTTCCGCGCAATTTGATCTCGGCGGACGGCAAACTCGGCTGCGACGTTCCTGGATGTTTCCACCTGCCTGCGCGATTTCTCGTATTCCATGCGCGTAGAAGCGCGGGACCATCCGGGCGCTTTCTTTCAAGGCGTGAGTTCGCGATGTCAGGGACCCGGTATCCACCCGCCACGGATAGTCCTTCTTGAGCTGTGCTTGTACTCTCGGTTGCCGCCGATCCCCCCCGCCTGCTCGGCTGTACGTACGAGGTCCCGACACTGATTAAATCGTCGCGCCCGCCACCAGACTCGAACGCGATTAGATAGTCTCGCTCCTGAGCGAGAACTTCAGCTTCGTTGCCAGCTTGCTCCCACGCGACAAATCAGGAGCCAACCGGGGGTCACGCGCAATTTGCTCAAGTCGGTGCTGATCGCTCGCTGCTCGCGATTTCGACTCAAAGTGCTATTGATGGAGGATAGACCAGCGTCGAGATTCCATGAGCGACGCAGCCTTCAACTTCGCGACGATTCGACGCCGCCGCAGTAGCCGAGTCTCGTGTGTGGTAGTACCTGCCGTCTCTTGTAGGGTGGCAGGTCATCCATCAGTGCCCGAGGAAGTGCCGAACCTGTCCTCGCAGGTAGTCACCCAGCGCGAGAAGTCAAGGATGATCAGGAAATACGGGAAGTGCGCGCGACCCAGCGTACGACGTACCCAGGACCCCACCTCCGACCCCTGTCGATTGCGATTTGTCGGCCCGCCCGTCACTTTCCCAGTTCGCTCGGCGTCACTCTCGGTCGCCTTGGCGCTGGCGCTGGCAGCGGTACGGTCCGTGTGCTCCGCAGCGTCGGACAGCGCCGCCTTCTGGACTGATCCGTGCACTTTGGCGCAGCGAACGCGCTCGGCGGCATTCTGGGCGGTTTCCGCCACGACTCGATGGAGTCTCCGTTGCCGTCGACGGTCTTGTCCACGGCTTCACTCGACTTCTTCTTCACGGTGTCGAATGTGTCGCGGCTACGTCGCCAATGCGGTGCGTCACGTCGCCAAGAGGTCTTGCCGAAAACCTGCGCAGCAGAACCGATAAACTTCTTGATTTCTTCGATGTTCTTCGGGCTGAGAAGCTCCTTCGTCTTGTCGGTCACGAATCGCACTAGCGCCTTGATCAGTTCGATCCCAATTTCCAGGCCCTGACTCGGCTGTGACAACTCGTTGCGCTCGCGATCTGACAATGCATTCCAGCCGTAATAGACCGCTCCCACGGCCGCACACGTCATGGCAATCGGATTTGGTCAATGTGGCGGCAGTAGCGACAGTCACCACGGCGGCGAACGTGTTGCCGAGGTAGTTGACCGGCCGCGATAACCACCCACCGAAGTGATGTAACCCATGCCGAATCCGTATTTCGCGGCGTCAGGCACCCTGCCCGTTCGAGAAACGGTTGGGTTCTCGTGCCGCTTCATGTCCCTCGATGTGCTTGTCGATGTATTCGTTGATTTCGACAGCCATTCCGTAGAGAGCGAATGAATCCTTGGCAATGCCAGTCAGTGGAAAACCCGCTAGGCCGGTGGCGATCGGGACGATGGTGGTTGACGTCATGTAGTCACTCCTGAGAATTCGTGTTCGTCCACGCGAATCGCAACTCGTGAAATCAAGTCGCGCCGTGCCCAATCAGTTGCGCCTTGCCGAAGCAAGACGACGCCAGAGTAGCGGGGCAGCCAGCACCGTAATCACGCCCAAGGCGATCTTGAGTCCCGCGGAAAGAATCATTGATCCAAACGGAATATGTCCCCAATTTGACGAAGACTATCGCGAGGCCAACGATAGCGACAAATATCAAAACATGCCTAGCTCCTTTTGCGATCAGTTTAGCGGCATTGCCGAGCGTGCGTGCGTCCGATGCGCACCCGAGGAACAACAAGTAATCACCTTCAGCGAGCACGATCCCCAATGTAACCGCGTATGCGTGCGGCATCGCGCGACTCATCGCCAGGTCCGGCCTACGAGGGTGCGCCGTGTGGATTCGCGAATTGTGGCAGGATGAATGCGGGTGGGCTCGCCAGATGAGCCCATTCGTCGAAGTCGACTGACGGGGCCTAGCATGAGCGACACCGAACGGATCTCCAGATCTGACCAGATGCTCTCCGGGCGCCAATTCGTGCCGCGCGAGGATTTGCAGGAGCGACTCGGTGGGCGACGCTGAAACGCGGACCTGGCGTACCTGAGATCGGCTTTACGCGCCGATCATCTTCGATCATCACGATCTGGGCGGCTACCGATTCGGTGGCTCAAGGGTGAGGCCGCGTTGCACCCGACTCTGTCGCTACATCGGCCCCAACCGAACCGCCGTCACGCGAGGTTTTTGGTGAATCAAGGCGTCGTACTTTCGGGCTTGCCCGCCAAGCGCCACGGCCATCCGACCGCGACCAGCGCCGAAGAGGTTGCTCTGCTCCGTCTCCCCGCCTGCGTAAACTACAGCCAGGTCTTGCCATTGACGATAAACGGCCTGCGCACGGCAGAACATATGAAGTCGATAGCCCCACCGCCGCCAGCCATGACGACTTCCCAAACGCGAGATCGTGTGGGTTTTGGCATCTATCAGCCGCCCGATCGTTTCCACGACACTGATGGACTACTGCCTCGAACTCCCCGACCGAATGTCTCGCGTATTGGCCTTTGCCTCGGGATGAGACTGGAGATCCTCTAGCTGCACATCGACACCGAGTTCCTGAATGTAGCCATCACGAAACAGGGTTTCCTTCACTTGCCAGATACGTGATCGGATGTCGTCGACAGCGAGTGCGTTCGGTCGCTGGCACGCGTCAGCGGCAGATCAGGGAGCAGTCTCGTCAATCATGTTGCGGCCTTAGAGCCGCTCTTAGGCGATCCAGCGGATACAGCTTGCCGCGCTGTTCGTCGTGAATCCGGAGCTACCGCTTCAAAGGCCAATGTCGGTCGTCCCAGTCGGAGATGGCCGAGGCCGCGTACCACGCCCCGCAGGTGAGTGGTCATCAGCGTGTCCCCCAGGAACTCGGCGACGCTGCGGGCGACAACCGCCGGCCAGCAGGCCGGACCTGACCAGCAGGGCGACGGGGATACCCAGCGTGAGGACGACGACGACCGTGTCCGCGACGCTCGACGCGCCGAGGATGCCGTAGAGCGGCAGTAAGAAGAGGATCGCCGCGGCGAACGCGGCCCAGGTACGGCGGAGAAGCTGCCGGAAGAATGCGGGAGAACCAGGAGCGGCGTGATGGCGTTCAGGCACACCCAGCCCGCAGTCCGCGACCCTGTCGGCGAGCGCGTACCTAACCATCCGCCAGTTGCTTGGGGGATGCCGGCCAGCGCAGTCCCTCGGAGATGTTGTACGCCTCGCCTGCAATGGCGAGCGCGATTCCGCCCAGGACGCCGACCAGGACGTGGCGCCCCACCAGGGGGTCGAGAACACGACCGCGCAGCAGCCGCGTCCACGACACGAGGGTCTGCGGCCACCGCTTGCAGGACGATGGGCTCGAGCGCAAGGTAGGAAAGCCAGAAGAAGACGATGACGAGGACCGTCATGAGCAGCCAGATCCAGCCCAGCGACGCCTCGAGCACGCGTGGATCCTTCAGTGGGCCGTTGCCGAGGACACCCCACACCGCCCCGAAGATGGCGAGCCGCCGCGCACCGTCCCGGTCCCCGCGCCCGAGGCGGAGGTTGCGGCGCGCAAGCGCCGCCGCGAAGATCAGGACTGCCGCCAAGAAGGGCAAGGTCGTTGAACGAGGTCGAGCCGGCGTCGTCGCGGACGGCGCCCCTCGCGCAGGACGCGAAACCACACGGGCCGACCCTGGAACGACGCGGCCTCGGCTCGAATCTGCGTGCCGCTCGGACTCCGGACACCCACGCGCGTCGTTCGTCCCCGAAGACGGGAGGAAGGAGGCTCGGTGTGGCGGCTCGAACCTAGTGCCTGGTTCCAGGCCGGCCTGGCGGAGGACAGGAGCCCAGTCCGGAGCTGAGCCGCCGGCGCCTTCGTCGGGTGCCGGAGCGCGGATGTACTCGACGAGCCCGCCGCGGGCGTCGAGGCGCACGCCGGCCATGCCGGGCAGGACCGGTGGGGGGTTGACGAACGAAGCGTCGGTCCCGGTGCAGTCGCCCTCGCGACAGCGAGCGCGGGCTCTGCCGGTACCAGAAGAAGAGCCGCTGCTGGCCCTTCTGGCCTTCGAGAACGAAGGCGTGCCCACTATCGGCGGGAGGAGGCGCTCCGGGACCGAGGTCTTCGAGGATCCGCCGCGCATCGCGCACGAGGACCTCGGGCGGCTGGTCGAGGTCCTGGAAGAACGGCGCCGCACGATCTCCGAGGAACGGCATGAGCGCGGTGCCGGCCACGATTGCCCCGAGGCACGCGAGGGCCACGCCCGGACGCAGGACACCCGCTCTTCCTGCCGCGGCGACAACTTCGGGGAGGGCGTCTCTCCTGCGGCGAGCGCCATGGCCAGCGGGTCTCCTCCCGGCAGCGACGCGGCGACGGCGATGGCAGAAGCCGGCCTCAGCGGCGGGATCAGGGCTCCAGGCAATGCTGAGGGCCCGGTCGATCCTCGGGTCGAGGTCTTCCTTCACCTGGCTCGCCGGGCTTCGCCTCGTCGTCGGGTCAGCGCCGCGTCGGCGGATTGACCCGTGAACACCTCGTAGAGGACGAGCCCGAGCGCGTAGACGTCGCTGCGGACCGTGACCTCGCGGCCCTCGCGCTGCTCCGGCGACATGTAGGCGGGCGTGCCCGACCGGATCTCTGCTCCCGCGACATCCGCCGACCGCCGCGGCAAGCCCGAAGTCGGCCAGCGCGACCGCGCCCGCGTCCGTCCGACCATCACGTTGGCCGGCTTCAGGTCGCGGTGGAGCACGCCCTGGTCGTGCGACGGCGGCCAGCCCCGCGCACAGCTGCGCGCGCCATCCGCACGGCGCTCGTCCTCGGGAAGCCGGCCGATGCGCCGCAGCAGCGAGGCCAGGTCCTCGCCGTCCACGTACTCCATCGCCAGGAACTCGTGGCCGTCGGCCTCGACCGACGTCCCACACGCGGCAGACGTTGGGGTGGGAGACCAGGCGGGCGAGCCTGACCTCGTCGCGCAGGCGCTGCCGCCGATCCGGATCCTGTCGCAAGGCGGTGGGCAGGAACTTGAGGCGCAACGGGCTGGCCGAGCTTCAGGTCGTCGGCCCGGTGAGACGACGCCCATTCCGCCGCCGGCCCAGCGGAGCGACCACGCGATACCGGCCGGCGAGGACCGTGCCCGGGAGAGAGCCGGGCATTGCCTCGGATCGGAACAACGACGCCGCGCGCTCGGGTCGGCTCGGACGAGGTCAGCTCGCTGCTCACGTAGACCGGAACCGCCACCGAACGCCCCGCCTCGCGCGCGCGCGGCGAGGAGCTTGGTCCACCTCGACGCCGCACGCTCTCGTCGTCGCCGCACGCCTCGTCGAGGAACGCCGGCGCTATCGCCGGCTCAGCGCGCCCGCGCGCTCGTGGAATCACCGCCGTGATCTGCCGCCACTGCTCAGGCGTCATCGCCCATCCGGATGGTCAACCGTCGGGAGTATATACGGAAGGTACCACGGCTGGGTCCATGAGCAAGACGGCACCGGTTTCTGCGTCCCTTGGGTGGGAGAAACGACGGGATCTGTCCGTCCCTACTCGGGCCCGAGCGTCCGCTCAGCGCCTTGAACAGCCACGCCCGGGCGACCTGCCAGTCCCTCTCGACCGTGGCGAGGCGACAGGCCGAGAACCTCGCCGGCCTCCTCGAGCGACAGGCCGCCCGAAGAATCGGAGCTCCGCGATGCGGCTCTTGCGGGGATCGAAGGCGGCAGCTGCTGGAGCGCCGTGTCGAGGTCGAGGACGTCCACGTCGTCCGGGCGCTTCGCGGCGACCTGCGTGGTCGAGGGTCACGCGCAGCCATCGGCCCGACCTGCTGGCGGTGCGCGCGCGCGCCCGGTCCACCAGGATGCGGCGCATGATCTCCGGAGGCGACTCCGGTAGAACTGCGCGCGGTTCTTCCAGGCCGCGCGCCTCTGGTCGACGAGCCGGAGGTAGGCCTCATGCACGCAGGTCCGTTGGCTGCAGGGTGTGCCCGGGCGCTCGCGCCGCAGCCGGGCCGCCGCTCGCCGGTGGAGCTCGTCGTAGACGGGGCATGAGGACGGTCGCGCCCCGCGTCGCCTCTTCGCCCCCAGGCCTGGAGAAGGTCGGTGATGTCGGGCGCGGCGCTCACGGCTACGCGATCAGGTCGGTCGAGAAGTTCCACTCCAGCGGCCGCCGCTGCCGGAGCGAGGGTTGACCATGTGGGCCGCGGCCGCGGCGTGGTGGCCCATCGTCGCATCCTCGACGGCCGGCTTGCCCTGGCGGATGGATTCGACGAAGCGGGACACGTGGACGACCGTCGCGTCCTGGCCGAGCTTCCCGGAAGGTCTCGCTCTGCTTCCGCGTGAGGGGCGCCCACGTGTCGGGCCGCTCCGCCGCCTTCACCTTGGGGTCCTCGTAGTACGCCTTCTCGAGCGCCTCCGGCCAGGACGACACCACCCAGCCGTTGCCTTCGACCGCGTGTCTCGGCCTCAGCACCATCTGGTCGTCGCGCGAACGACGAGCGGCCCTCGGTGCCGAGCACCTCGAAGCCGCTCTCCGCCGACGCCTCGTTGTTGAAGGTGGAGCTCAGGTTCACCGCGAAGCCCTCGGGGTATCTCGAGGACCGCGTTCATCGTGTCCGGCACCTCGTGGGTGTCCTTGTAGCGGTAGTTCTGGCCCATCGCGACCACGCGCGACGGCATCTTCGCGTCCATCACGAAGTGGATGCTGGTCAGCAGGTGCACGAACAGGTCGGTGGCGATCCCGCCCGAGTAGTCCCAGTAGCAGCGCCAGCGGAAGAAGCGCTCGAGGCTGAACGGCCGCTTCGGCGCCGGGCCGAGGAAGGCCGCCCAGTCCACGCGTCTGCTCGCTCGGCGTCGGGCGGGATCGGGTAGAGCCACGCGCCGCTGCGGGTGTTGCGGTTGTAGGTGGCGCGGATCATCGTGACCTTGCCGAGCCTGCCGCCGCGCGACGATCAGTCGCGCGCGGTCTCCTGCCGTCTTCGAGCTCATCCCCTGGCTGCCGACCTGCAGGACTGCGGCCCGACTCTTCGCGGCGCGCGATCATCTCGGAGGCCGTCGTCGATCGTGAGCGTCATCGGCTTCTCGACGTAGACGTGCTTGCCCGCGCGCAGCGCCTCGACGACGTGCGGCGCGATGCCAGTGGTCGGGGTGGCGACGACGACCGCGTCGATCGACTTGTCGGCGAGCAGGGCCTTCCAGTCGCCGTAGTCCTTCGCGCGGCCGCCCGGTGCGGGCGATGGCCGCTCCACGCGCGCCCTTGTAGGCGTCGCACACGCCCACCACCTCCACGCCGGGGACCGCCATGGCCGCCTGGATGCAGGCCCGACTGCACCCGCGCGCCCGACTCCGATGAACCCGAGCTGGAGGCGGTCGTTCGGGGAGTCGGGCGGCGCGATGAAGGCCATCGGCGCGCGCGAGGCGAGAGCGACAACGGCGCCGCCCTGGCGCCCCTGGGAGGAACTCGCCGCGCCGCGTCAGGTTCTTTGGGCATCGCTACCTCCCGACGGCCTACTTTAACCCAGGCGCAGCCGCCCAAACCGGTTGACGCTACCGATCGCCGCGCATACGGTAGCCTCCTGACCGCGACAACGAGCACGAAAGGGCGGCGGCGAAACGGTGCTGTCAGTCACTGCATCCACCTTCGGGGCGATGGCCGTGGCCGGCCTCGCTCCCGCCGCGGATCGGCCATACGGCTTCAGGCCGAAATCCTGCAGGCCATGCGGGCCAGCCAGGTTACGACGTCACCGCGACCACCAACGGCGCCCGGACTTCAATCCGAGGTGCTCCGGCGGCTGGCGCCGGAGCACGGCGGCGCGCGATCCCACCCGCGCCCCTTGTTCATCGACCACCGGTCCTGGTTCCAGGCGTACCTGGAACGGACGGGCTGAGCGCGGAGGCCGCGCTCCCCTTCGTCCGCCTCCGCCTACGACAACGGCCAGGACATGCTGGCGGACTACCGGTCCGGAGCGGGTGGTCCAGTCGGCGCCGGCATCCTCGCCCGGGCTGGCCCTCAACGTCTGCATCTGGTGGCCGCCGGAGCGCGCGGACGGCGCGCGACCGGTATTCGTACGAGGACCTCCTGTCTAGCCCGCGTCTGAAGGTGACGAACGAGCGCGTGATCAGCTATCGCCTCCTGGACTTCGGCGACATGACCGTCTTCGACCAGATTCGCGGGTTGCGCGGCCGGCCGACGTCCGGTGTCCTCGGCCTGCTTTTCCGACGATCATCGGCGAGGGCCACGTCGTGGAGAACCGGATGGCGATCTGCGGCCGGCGGCGTGCAGGTGGCCCGGCGCGCGCGGGATTCTTCGAGGTCGCCTCGACCGTCACCGTCTATCCGGACGAGCCGCACTCGAGAAGGACGTGCCCGCTGGACCGGCCCGAGATGCGGGCGCTGGAGGCCCGGCTGAAGGAGCCCTGAAAGTCGACTACTCTTCCTTCATGCGGAGCAAACCCGTGAGCAGTCCTCGAGACGGCGCCGGCGGGTGAACGCCGGACCGTGCTCGACCGCGTGCTGCGCCTGTTCAGCGACGTGAGGGCCGGCGCAGGGCGCGACCGCCGTGGTGATGCTGCGAACCTCTTCCTGCTTTCAGCTCGGCTACTGCGTCACTGAAGGTCGTCCGCGACGCCACGATCGTGGCCGCGGGCGGCCCGTCGGCCGAGCCTACTCGTCGGCCGGCCAGGCCGTCGCGCTGATGGCCTCTCATCCCGCTCTACAGCTGGTTCGCGGCCGGGTCGACCGGATACGGCTGATCGTCGGGATGGTGCTCTTCTTCGTGGGGACGCTGGAGCTGTTGCGCTGGGCTTCGCCCGGGAGGCGTCGGGGATCGCGGTCGCCTTCCACGTCTGGGTCGGGATCTACAACGTCGCGATCCCCGCGCAGTTCTGGTCCTTCGCTAACGACCTCTACAAGAAGGGGCGGGCGAGAGGTTGTTCCTGCCGTGATCGCCATCGGCGCCACCGCCGGAACGCCGCTGGGCGCCAAGCTGACCCAGATGCTCTTCGCCGGCGGCGTCGGGCTGTTCGCGATGCTGCAGATCGCGGGGGCCATCCTGCTCGTCACCCTCGCGCTCTTCGTCTTCGTGACCGGCGCGAGTCCGGGCGTCCCGGCCAGGCGCAGGTGGCGCAGGCGCCCATCGGGTCCGGCCAGGGGTTGCGCTCGTCTTCGCCAACCCTACCTGCGGCGCATCGCGCTGCTGCTCAGTATTGCTGAACGTCGCGAACACGAACGGGAACTTCATGTGGACTCGGCGTTCGACAGGCGGCGACGTGCGGGCGCAGGCGTCGGCGCCCGATCCCGCGCCGCCCGCAAGGCGCGCTGGGGAGCTCTACGGGAGTTCTACTCCTACCAGAACATCGTGGCCGCCTGCTCCAGGCCCTGCTCGTGTCCCGCATCGTCGCGCTGTTCGGCATGCGGGGCGTGCTCCTGCTGCCTTCCACGGTGGCCTCGGGGGCTACGGCCTCATCGCGATGGGCGCGAGCAGTCGGCCGTCGTCCGGAACGTGAAGATCGCGGGAGAACGCGACCGACTACTCGGTCATGAACACCCGGACGCCGGATGCTCTGGCTGCCCACTCGGCGCGAGGAGAAATACAAGGCGAAGCAGGCCGTGGACCACCTTCTTCGTGCGCGTCGGCGACGCGCTCTCCGCCGGACAGTGGTGGTGGAGCGGCGTGGCTCGGGTGGCGCCCGGCGAGCTTCGCGTGGCTGAACCTCGTCCCTGGTGCTCGTCTGGCTCGGGTGGTGCGCGGCGGTCGTCCCGCGGAACCAGGCAGCTCTCGGCCAGAAGCCGACGCCAACACGCGGCCTGATGGGAGACTTCGGAATTTGAGACATTCATCTCAGCTTCGGCGTGGCCGCCCTGGCCGCGGTCGCGTCGTTTGCGTGCAACGCCGGCGACAACGCATCGCCCACGGGAGCGACGCTCGCGGAGACCTCGTCGACCGTGCGTCGTCCCTCGCCAGCGCCACGTGGCGGCTCGTGTCGATCGACGGTCGCGAGGCCCTGGCCGGCGTTCGCGTCACGGCGGTCTTCACCGACGAGGCCGCGTCTCGGGTCGGCCGGGTGCAACGTCTACACCGGCAGCGCCCTCGTGAAGGGCGAAACAGCTGAGCGTAGGCCTCCTGGCCACCACGTTGATGGCCTGCAACGCCGAAGTGCGCGATGCTGCAGGAGCAGAACTGCCTCTCCGCGCTCGGAAGGCCGTCGGACCTATCGCGTCGCCGGCAGCGAGCTTCGCAGCTCGGCCCGTCGCCCGGAGCTCGTCACCCCGTCTTCGAAGCCGATACCAGCGCCAAGCAAACCGGTCCTCCGCCAGGCGTCGTGGCCGACGAGTGCCGCGGCGTTCTAGGCCCGGATCACGCCCGGAAGCACCGGGTCCGGCGGGTAGCCTGAAAGACGGGGGAGGTCGGCCACGCCGAGGTGGCGCGCCAGCACCTCGCCGAGCAGGTCCCGGAGTCCGTCGTGATGGCGAGGTCGCGCCCCTCGTAGAGCCTGTCCGGCGCGAGGCCCGGCCAGCGTCCGTGGACCCGTCCGCCGCGCACGCCGCCGCCGAGGACGAACGCGAAGCTGGCGTGGCCGTGGTCCGTGCCGCGGTTGCCGTTCTCGCGCGCCGTGCGTCCGAACTCGGTCATGGTCACGAGCGACCACGTCCTGCATGCGGTCGCCGAGGTCGCGACCGGAACGCGGCCAGCGCCTCGCCGAACTCCCGCAGCCGCGCGGCGAGCTGGCCCTGCACGCCGCCCTCGGCGGCGTGGTGGTCCCAGCCGCCGACGTCGGTGAAGGCCACCTCCACGCCCACGTCCGCCTTCACGAGCTGCGCCACCTGCTTCGAGGCTGTCGCCGTAGCGGCCGCGCGGGTAGTCGGCGCCCGGCGCGGGCTGGTACCGGGCGGGATCGCTCTTCTTGAGGAACTGGATGGCTTCGAAGGTCTCCTGCGCCCGTGCCGTGGAGGACGTCCTGCGTCGCGCTCTCGTACATCTGCTCGAAGCCGCGGGCGGCCAGCCCGTTGCTCCCGCCGCGGACGTCGAAATCGCGGATGCTGGCCATGGCCACCGCGGGCGCGCGCCCGGCGAGCGATGCGCGGCAGCGTCGGGCGTCAGGGACACCGCGCGGAACGGCGTCGCCTCGGATCGCGCCGCGCCTGGACGGCGCGGTTGAGCCAGCCGTCCTCGGTGGACTTGCAGGCCCGGCGTGCCGCTCTCCATGAAGTCCTGGGCGTCGAAGTGCGAGCGGGTGGCGTCCGGGCTGCCGACCGCCTGCACGGCGGCCAGGACGCCCTCCTTCCAGGCGGGAGCGAGGGGCGCGAGGGCGGGGTGGAGGCCGAAGAAGCCGTCGAGATCCAGGGCCGCCTCCCGTCCGCCGCCGCGGCGCGGTGGATCGCGATCGTGGGCCGCAGCCGGCGGTAGGCTGCCTCGCCGTAGGGCACCACCACGTTCAGGCCGTCGCAGGCGCCGCGCTGGAAGACGACGACCAGCGTCTTCCGCCGGCCGGCCGCCCGCCGGCGGACGCCGTCCGGAGCAGCACCCGGGGCGCCACGCCGAACGAGACGAGGGCGAGGCCCGTCGACTTCAGGAAGATGCGCCGCGTGAGCATCGCTATCTCCTCTGGAACTCGGGCGAGCCGAGGGTCTGCGCGGAAACCACGCGGGCCGGGTCGCTCCGCTACGCCGCGCACACCGGCCCGCCGCGAGGTCGACGGCCAGGTTCAGCCGCGCGAGCAGGCCGCTCGTCGACACCCAGGCCTCGGCGGTGTCCTTGTAGCCCGTGGGCGGCTGCTGCTGGTAGAGGGGCATGCCCATCGTCGCCGATCGGCCGGCCAGCGCCGCGGGCGTCGTCCACCTCCGCTCCGCGAGGCGCGCACCGCGCTGACCACGAACTCGAAGGGCGTCTTGATCTTCGCCGCCCGCGTGGCGGGGTCGAAGAACTCGGGCGAGGTCACGATCTCCCGCACGACGGCGCGGATGTCGCCGCTCGTCTCGCGGAACGCTCGCGGCCGCGCGGTCCACCAGGGCGCGGAGGCGGCTCGTCCGCGACGAACCGCCGGGCCAGCTTAGTAGGAGACGAAGCGCGCGGTCGACGGGTGCGTGGCCAGGATGTGGATCACCTCGTCGCCCTCGCTCCGTGCCGCGGCCCTTGATCCGGTGGCCGAGGACGACCTTGTCCCCGTGGTCGTGGATCCGGTCCTCGAACACGAACTCGGGATCGCCCTGGCGGAGGCTGCGCATCGTCCACCCCGGTGAAGCAGCGGCGACCTCGGTGACGTCCTTCTGCGTGTAGCCGCCGTCGACGCCGAGGGTGTGCAGCTCCATGATCTCGCGCGCGTAGTTCTCGTTGAGGCCGCGCCTGCGCGCCCTGGCCCTCGGCCGGGCGCCGCGGGCCGCGCGCCGGCGCGCCGCGGTAGCCGGCATCGGCTGCGCGTCGGGATCCGCGGAGTAGCCAGTTGTCGAGGTAGAAGAGCATGGCCGGGCTCTGCGCGGTCGCCCGGAGCAGGTCCTCGAACTGGCCCCAGGCGTGCGGGCCGCATCACGTCGCGCTCGTACGCGCCGACCATGAACTTCACCGGCCCCTTGCCCGCGTACACGTTGAAGTGGTTCATCCAGAAGTCGACCAGGACCTCGTCGAGCTGCCGCTCGCTGTAGACGGCGCGCAGCACCTTGGCCGACTGCAGCTCCTGCACGACCTCCTGCGGCGAGCCGTCCATCTCGGCTGCGGTACTTTCCGCATGAGCTCGCGCCGCGCCTGCCCGCAGCTCCTCCTCCGAGGCGGTCTCCATCTCCGCGCGCCGGGCCTGGATCTCCTGCTTGGCTTCCGCGCGGACCGTCGTAGCGCGCCAGCAGCTCGTGCGTGGAGGAGTCGCACGGTGTGCAGTCCGGCCAGGCGAGGCTCGACAGCGCGGTGTCGCGAATGCGCTCAGGATGGAGCTGATCGTCGATCCACTTCGTCGAGGCCGACCGCTCTGACCCTCGACGTCGCCCGGCCGCGGGCCGTAGCCGAGGCGGTTCAACGCGTGGACGATGGTCGTGCGTCATCGTGGGCGGGGGGACGGGCTTGCGGGCGGCGACGGCCGCGCGGGAACCGCCACCGCGACGGCAGCGGCGAGAGCCGCAGGACGCGGCGGGCGGCGCGGGACGGCGCTGCGTCGGGTCACATGGCTTTAGACCGCTGGCCCGCCCAGAGGGTTGAGGGATACCCACCGGGGCCAGGGAAATGCCAAGATAACCCGCGTGCGTTCAAGGCTTTCTCGAAGGGGGAGGCGAATCGCCATCCGGACTCCGCGCGCTGATCGGGGCCGTTCTCGCCGCCCCTCCTTCGCTGTCGCCGTCCCCCACTGGTAGCCGCCGCCTCCGGCGATCCCGTCACCGTCCTCTTCGAGTGGGGCAGAAGCGCGCAGGTGGTGCCCGTCACCAGGGGCGGCGTCGAGCTCGTGGCCCTGCGCGACCTCCTGCCGGGCCTGGGCGCCATCGCCGTGAAGGAAGACCTCCGCGCGCGCTCCTCACGCTCAGTGCTCGACAGGCGCGAGGTCAGCCCTCTACGACAGGAAGAGCCTGGCCTCGGTGGGTCGGCGATCTCCGCCTGCCTTCTCGTCGTCCGTCCTCCTCGAGGACGGACGCTGGCTCGTTCTCTCGACTCCCTCTCCCGCGTGCTGGACCCGCTGCTCCGCAAGCGCGTGGACTTCCGCGCCGCCTCGCGGGTGCTGCTCGTGGGCAACGTCGACGATCGCCCGCGTCGGACGTGAAGACCTCGGTCGCCGGCGACGCGGTGCGCGTGGTGATCGAGGCGAGCCAGAAGGTGCCGCTTCCGCGTGGAGCAGGAGTCAGGGCCGGGTGACGGTCACGATCCCCGCGCGACGGTCGTCGACGTGACCTACCAGCAGGAGCGGCTGACGGGCGGCATCGTCGACGCGATCCAGTTCCTGGGCGGCACGCGACAACGTCGTTCGCGATCACCCTGGGCCAGCCGGTTCCAGCAGGTGAAGGCGACCGAGGAGGCAGCGCCGCCGCGGCTGGTCCTCGAGTTCCTGGCCGCCGCTGCCGGTGGCCCCAGCGGCGCCGCCCGCGGCGCCGAGCCCGCCGCCGGCGCCGCACCGCGCCCGCCGAGGCCCGGCGGCTGCGCACGGTCGTGATCGACCCCGGCCACGGCGGCGAGGAGGTGGGGGCGCAAGGGTCCGCAGGGACGCTCGAGAAGGACGTGACCCTCGCCGATCGCCCGCAAGCTGCGCGCGGCGCTCGCCAACAGCCTCGGCCTCCAGGCCTTCCTCACCCGGGACCGGGACCAGGAGATCGCGCTCGACGAGCGGGCCGCCGTGGCCAACAACTACAAGGCCGACCTGTTCGTCTCCGATCCACGCCAACGCCAGCCGCGCCCAGGGCGCCAAGGGCAGCGAGGTCTACTTCCTCTCCTACCAGGCGAGCGACGACGAGAGCCGGCGGATGGCGCAGCCTGGAGGGCCGGCGCTTCACCGCCGGCACTCCGCGCCCGCCGCCGGCGACCTGGCCCTGATACTGTGGGACATGGCCCAGGCCGAGCACCTCGAGGAGTCCTCGGCGCTCGCCTCCCGCATCCAGGAGGAGCTGGCCGAGGTGACGGGCAGCCAGGGCCGCGGCGTGAAGCAGGCGCCGTTCCGCGTGCTGCGTGGGCGCCGCCATGCCCGCGGTGCTGGTGGAGGTGGCCTTCATCAGCAACGCCGAGGAGGAGAGGCTCCTCGTCTCCGACGCCTACCAGGGCAAGGTCGTGGGCGCGCTCGTGCGCGGCATCGCGCGCTACCAGCAGCAGCAGCGCCGGGCCGAGCCTGCGGAGGACGTACCCCGTCCGTGACCCGCGCACCGCCAACGTCGTGACCGTGGCCGGCCTCCGTGTCCTCGCTCGCGGCCTCGTGACCCTCACGGCGCCGCGCTGGCCCGCCTTCTGACGCGGCCCGTCGGCGGCGCGGACGACGGAGTCGAGGAGGGCGGCGAGCGCGCCTCGAGCGCGGCCGCCCATGAGGAGGAGTCCGCCGCCGAGGTCCGAGCGGCACGATCAACGTGAAGCTCTTCTTCCAGGCCGCGGACCGTCCCGGCCTGGTGATCGAGGAGCGCGCGGTGCACCTTCTCGACCGACCTGTCGCGCGCAGCTCCGGGGCGTCGTCGAAGAGCTGGTCCGCGGCTCGAAGCATCGGGCTCGGCCCGACGCCTCGCGCCGGAGACGAAGGTCCTCGACGTCTTCGTGGCCCGCGCGGGGTCGCCTACGTGGACCTGCTCGAAGGAGGCGCGTGGCGGGCCGTCCCGGCGGCTCGGACGCCGAGCTCATGACGGTCTACTCGCTGGTGAACTCGCTCGACCGTCAGCTTTCCCGCGGTCAAGCGCGTCCAGATCCTGGTGGAGGACCGGCCGGCGGAGACCCTGGCCGGCCACGTCGACCTGACGCGGCCGCTGCCCCCGGACCTGTCGCTGCTCGCCGTGGCGCGACCTGAAGCGGGCGGAATGAGCGTCCGCGCCGTCGGCCAAGGCCGCAGCGCTTCACGGAGTCGGTGATCCGCGAGATGACGCGCCTCGCGCAGCTGCACGGCGCCGTCAACCTCTCGCAGGGCTTCCCGACTTCCCGGCCCCGGAGGAGGTGAAGGAGGCGGCGCGCCGCGCGATCGCAGCCGACGTCAACCAGTACGCGATCACGTGGGGCGCGCGCTCGCTGCGCCAGGCCATCGCCCGCAAGTTCGAGCGGCTCTACGGCGTCGCCGGTCGATCCCGAGACGCGAGGTCACCGTCACCTGCGGGTCGACCGAGGCCATGATCGCCGCCCTGCTCGCGCGTCGCTCGATCCCGGCGACGAGGTCGTGGTCTTCGAGCCCTTCTACGAGAACTACGGGCCCGACGCGATCCTCTCCGGCGCGGTGCCGCGCTTCGTCACGCCTGCGGCCGCCCGGACTGGAGCGTTCGATCCCGACGAGCTGGCGCGCGCGTTCTCGGCCGCGACCCGCGCCGTCATCGTGAACACGCCGCAACAACCCGACGGGCAAGGTGTTCTCGCGCGCGGAGCTGGAGACGATCGCCGAGCTGTGCCGCGCCACGACGCCCTCGCGCGTCACCGACGAGATCTACGAGCACATCCTCTACGACGGCGCCGTGCACGTCCCCATGGCCACGCTGCCCGGGATGGCCGCGCGCACGATCACCATCAACGGCATGAGCAAGACCTACAGCGTGACCGGCTGGCGCGTGGGCTGGACGATCGCGCCCCGCCCGCTGACCGGCGCGATCCGCAAGGTGCACGACTTCCTGACCGTGGGCGCGGCGGCGCCGCTCCAGGAGGCGGGCGCGCTGGCCCTCGACCTGCCGGCCTGCTACTACGAGGAGCTGGCGCGGGCCTACGACCGGCGGCGCGCAGCGGCTGCTCGGCATCCTCGACGAGGTGGGCTTCACCGTCCACCGGCCGCGCGGCGCCTACTACGTGATGGTGGAGACCGACCGGCTTGGCTGGGACGACGACGTGGCCTTCGCGCGTCACCTCGTGGAAGAGGTCGGGGTGGCGGTGGTTCCGGGATCTCGTCGTTCTACCGCGATCCCCGCTCAGGCCGGGGCCAGGTCCGGTTCGCCTTCTGCAAGAAGAGGAGACGCTCGCCCAGGCCCAGGCGCGCCTGGCGCGGCTCCGGCCCGCGCGTCCGGCTCATGACCGCCGTCGTCTTCGCGACTGCAATCCTCCTGTTCGCCCCGGCGAAGAGCGGGCCCCGCGAGGCCGAGCGCCTGGCCGCGGAAGCGCTGCGGACCGCGGAGCGCCAGCCCGCGGCCGCCCTCGAGCAGGCGCGGCGGGCCCTCGCCGTGACCGCCGAGTTCGATCCCACGCTGACTTCGTCGCCACCGGACGCAAGGGCAGGTGGTGGAGGACGAGTACGTGAGCCGCGCGCAACGAGTACCGCCGCCACCGCGCCGGGCTCTACGACGCCGTGGGCCAGTGCCTGGCCCGCCTCGACGCCACGTCGAGGCGCGCCGGTATTTCGGTCGGGCCGTGCTGCTGGACGCGCACCGGCGAGCGCATCACGCGTCTCGCCCGCGAGCTGCTGGCCGAGGGCCGGCCCCAGGCCGCGATCGACCGTCTGGTGACGCACCCGGCGGCGGGCGTGCGCTGTCGCCCGAAGCCCTGGCCCTCCTGGAGGAGGCGGCCGACGCCGCGGGCGTCCCGAGCGCGCAGATGGAGCTGGACTGCGCCTCGCCTCGCCGCGGTGCCCCACGTCGAGGTGCGCGACGGCCCCTTCCGGATGCCCGCCGACGTCCGGCTCTCCACGGGCGGCCCCCTGCGCTTCGAGGAGGGGCTCACCGCCTTCTACCTCGCGGACGGAGCCTGCCGCACCTGCTCGTCGGACCTGGAGACGCTCAAGCGCGCGCTGCCGGCGGGTACGCGCGTGGTCGTGGTCCCCCGCCGCCGGACCAGGACGTCGCGCTGCGTCAGGTGCTCTCGCTCTACCGCTACGACTGGCCCGTCCTCGTGGGGAAGGGCGGGGTCGAGGCCCTGGCCGTGAAGCCCGTCGCGGCGCTCGTGGTGGCGCGCGCGGCTGGATCGGGGCGATCGTCCGGCCGCCTTTCTCCGAATCCTTGACGAACGCCGTGAACCTCCTCTCGCGCGCCGACGTGAAGGAGACGGTGCCCCGCGTGAAGTGGAACCAGAGGCCGGTCGATCGCACCGCCGGATGCCCGCCCGCCGCGCGCCTCCCGGAGGGTCTCGCGCCCGGGGAAGACCGCGCGACCCCCGGCGCGTTCACGGCCGCGGTGGACGCGTTCCGCGCGGGTCAGGCCCTCGAGGCGCTGCGGTTCCTCGAAACGCTGGAGGCCAAGGGTGACGGGCTGGCTCCCTGCCTCCCGAGGGCCGCTACAACCGGCGCTGTGCCTGGCCAAGCTCGGACAGCGCGACGCCGCCGCGCGCGCTCGCTGCTGCGAATCGGCGACGGCGCGCTTCCGGACGCGGTGGACCGCGCCCTCCGAGCGCGTCGGCTCTCGCTAGGCGGACGCGCGCCGCTGTGTCCCATCTCGCAGGCGCAGTGCCGCGCTCTGTTTTCCCTTGACCTTCGTGAACGCACGCCTTTAAAACTGCACCACTTCAGGCGACGAACCCTCAGGCGACCCAGCAGTTCACGACCCGGACGGCGCGCGCCCCCGGGCCCATCTTTGAATCCGACACCTGGACCGGAAGAAGAAGAACCTGACGCCTCTCTTGACCAGGAGATCCGATGAGAACACTTCGACTTTCCCTCTTCGGGCCTCGCGGCCACGGCGTCTCGTTTTGCCCGCCGCGTTGACCCAGCGAGCCCCTCCCGAGGCCCCCGCGGGCTGCCACGACAACTCTGACCAACGGTGACGTTCAATCAGACCAAGTTCGACGCGGACCGCGACGACGTTCAACGAGCGTGAAGAAGCGGACGAAGGCCTCGGGCCGGTCTACAACGCCGCAGGGCTGCGCCGAGTGCCACCAGAACGCCCGTCACCGGGGCAGTCAGCCAGATCACCGAGCTGCGCGCCGGCCACTTCGACGGCGCGCAACTTCGTCGACCATCCGGGCGGGTCGCTCATCAACGACCGCGCCATCGACGCCGCCATCCAGGAGCGCGTCCTCGGCGGCAACGAGGTCCGCACGTTCCGCACCTCCCTCAACACCCTCGGCGACGGCTTCGTCGAGGCCATCGACAGCAACAACATGCGTCGCCAACGCCAACCAGCCAGCCGGCGGCGCATGCGCGGCACCGTGCATCCAGGTGCCCGTCAGCGAGCGCCGGCGACCGACGCGCGTCGGCCCGTTTCGGCTGGAAGAACCAGCACGCGAGCCTCCAGTCGTTCGCCGGCCGACGCGTACCTCAACGAGATGGGCATCACCAGCCGCGCTGCAGCCGACCGAGAACACCTCGAACGGCAACTCGGTCGCGGCGTTCGACGCCGTGCCTGATCCCGGAGGACGCCGCCGACGCCGGTCACCTTCGGCGTCGACGTCAGAGCGTTCGCGCGACTTCATGCGCGTCCAGCAAGGTCGCCGCCGCGCGACGCGGCTGACGCCGCCACCGCGGACGCCCAGGCCGGCTCGCGCTCTTCAACCAGATCGGCTGCCGACACTGCCACGTCCGCAACATCACGACCGTCGCCCGCCGGCACCGTGATCAACCGCGGCGCGTTCACCGTGCCGGCGCCGCCATCGGCGACAAGACCATCCACCCGTTCAGCGACTTCCTGCTGCACGACGTGGGCACCGGCGACGGCATCGTGCAGAACGGCGGCCAGGGCGACGCGCAACCAGCTCCGCACCGCGCCGCTGTGGGGCCTGCGCACCCACTCGCGCTTCATGCACGACGGCAACAGCCGTGACCTTCAACGACGCCATCCTCGCGGCACGCAGGGCAGGCCACCGGCGTGATCAACAACTACCGCAACCTCAGCAACACCCAGAGGAACCAGATCGCCACGTTCCTCAGCCTCGCTGTAGTACGCCAGCGAGTACCGCCCGGGCGGCTTGGGCCGCCCGGGCGGCGGTGGGCTGCTCGTCGCCGTCGCGTCCGTGGCGGCGATCGGGGTGTCCCCGCGCCGCCCGGCGCGGCCTCGCGAACAAGACCGAGATGGAGCCGCACCTGCCGAGGCCCGCGGTGCCGACGCCGCCGCCTCCTGCGCAGCCAAGCTCCCGCCTCCGACCGAAGCCGAGCTCGACGCGGCGCTCCGGCGGACGTTTGGCAAGACTGGTGGTCCCGGAGGAGGCGTCGCTCAGCCTCGTCGGTGACTTCAACGGCGACGGCGCCCAGGACATCGCGGTCCCGGTGGCCCCGGCGCCCGGCCGTCTCGCCGAGATCAACGACCCTGTCGCCGGCTGGCAGCTCCAGGACGCCCTTGCCGAGCCGCCGTCGGCCGTGGTGCCACGCGGTGGGACGGCGCCCGTGGTCGAGCCGGTCAAGGTGGGCGAGGCCGACGCGCTCCTGGCCGTCATCCACGGCTACGGGGCCGCGGGGATGGCGCGACGAGGAGGCGCGCCAGTGCTACCCTCGTCCGCCGCGCGATCGGAGCGCCGCTGCAAGCGCAACCCAAGGCGATCCTGACGCGTTACGTGAAGCGCGTTCCGGACAACCCCATGCTCGACGGCGACGTGATCCTCTCGTCGGCGGGCGGCCGGGCGGGCTTCGTCTACTGGACCGGCAACCGCTACGCGTGGCACCCGCTGCCGTCGCAGCCCCGGGCCGAGGCAAGGGCGAACTAGGCCCGCGACGCGTCCGGCCGAAAAGCTCCGCACATGCGGTAGAGTCGGGGTCTGCAAGGGAGGCCTCATGCCCAGCCCTGCCGGACCCCGCGCCGTCGTCACGACCCGCCACGGCGAGATGGAGATCGAGTTCCTCGCCGACAAGGCTCCCGGCCACGTGAAGAACTTCGTCGACCTCGCCCGCAAGGGCTTCTACGACGGGTCGACCTTCCACCGCGGTGATCCCGGGCTTCATGATCCAGGGCGGCGACCCGAACACCAAGGACCGCGCCGCCAGCCGCGGCCAGCACGGCACGGGCGGGCCCGGCTACACGATCAAGGCCGAGTTCAACGACGTCGCCCACAAGCGCGGCGTCGTCTCCATGGCCCGGGCCCAGGACCCCAACAGCGCCGGATCGCAGTTCTTCATCTGCGTGAAGGACTCCGGCGCTCCTCGACCGCCAGTACACGGCCTTCGGCCGGGTCGTCCGCGGCATGGAGGTCGCCGACAAGATCGTCAGCGAGCCACGCGACGGGCGCGACAACCCGAACGAGCGCGTGGAGATGACGGTCCAGATCAGCGAGTAGGGCGCGGACCCGGAGGACGGCGAGGCTCGTCCGTTGCAGCACGACGGCATCGAGACGCGAGATCAAGCTCCGCGCGGCTCGCCCGTCGAGGCCCGGGCGGCGGTGGCGCGCTCTGGGCGCGCAGGTGCGCGCGCCCTCGCCACTTCGAGGACAACCTGCTCCTCGACGACACGCGGCACCGCCTGCGCGCCGGCCGGCTGTGTCCTGCGCCTGAGGCGGACGCCCGAGGGCGGCTGGCTCACGTACAAGGGCCCGCGGCAGGAAGGCGGGAGGTCAAGGCGCGACCGGAGATCGAGGTCTTCGTCGCCAAGGCCGACGCCGACACGCTCGAGGCCCTGCTCGCCGCCGTCGGCTTCCGGCGCGTCTTCCGCTACCAGAAGTACCGCGAGGCCTGGTCGTGGAAGGACGTGGAGATCGTGCGTGGACGAGACGCCCGTCGGCACGTTCCTCGAGATCGAGGGGCCGGTGGCTGGGATCCACGAGGCGGCGGCCGCGCTTGGATACCAGCGGTCGGACTACCTCACCGAATCGTACGTCGGCCTCTTCTTCGCCGCCGGCGGCCAGGGCGACATGGTCTTCGAATGAAGGCGATGGTGCTCGCGGCCGGACTCGGCACTGCGCATGCGCCCCTCACGCTCCTGCGCGCCAAGCCCGCGCTGCCCGTCCTGAACCGTCCCCTCATCCACTGGACGCTCGAGCTGCTGCGCCGCCACGGCGTCACGCGACGTGGTCGTCAACCTGCACCATCTGCCCGCGACCGTGCGCCGGGCGGTGGGGGACGGACGGGCGCTCGGGCTTGCGCGTCTCGTACTCCTTCGAGCGGGAGCTGCTGGGCACCGGCGGCGGGCCTCGCAAGGTGCGGCGCTTCTTCGGCGACGAGCCGTTCCTGCTCGTCAACGGCGACGTCGTCTTCGACTTCGACCTGTCCGACCTCGTGCGCGCGGCACGTCGCTTCCGGCGCGCGGGCGACACTCGCCCTCAAGGCCCACCGGGCCGCCGCGGAGTACGGCGGGATCGTGACCGGCCCCGGCGGCTTCATCCGCGCCTCGCCGGCCTTCCCGCCCGGTTCCCGGACGGCCACTCGCTGTTCACCGGCGTGCACGTCCTCGACCCGTCGCTGCTCGATCGTCTCCCGCCCGGGCCCTCCGACAGCGTGCGGAACCTCTACGCTCCTCTCATCGCCGAAGGCGAGCGGCTGCTCGGCGTCCGCGTCGGAGGCGCGTGGTACGATTTCGGCGGCCCCTCGCTGTACCTGGCGTCGCAGCTGGCGATGGTGTCGTCGGGGTTCCGGGGCGAGGCCGCGCGCGGCTCATCCATCCTGATGCTCGGATCCATCCGCGGGCGCGCGTCACCCGCTCGGTGGTGGGGGCGGGGACGGTGGTCGGAGAGGGCGCCGTCGTCTCGGGCAGCGTGCTGTGGGACGGCGTCGAGGTGGGCCGCGGCGCCCGGGTCGGCGAACACCGATCGTGGCGACGGAGGCCCGCGTGGCGGACGGGGCGGTGGTGGATCGGCTGGTCCTGATGAAGAAGAAGCGATGAACAGGCGAGGAGAGCGGCGGGCTCCTGACGGGCCCCGCCCGACGGCAGGAGGCCGCCGGCACGGAGAGCCCCCGTCCGTGCTCTCTCGCCGGTGATCGAGGCGCCGTGCCGGCTTTCCCGCCGAGGCCACGCCCGACCGGCGGGTCGCGCAGTTCCTGGCCGACCGCTACGAGGCGGGCGGGTCCGAGGTGACGGTGACGCCGCTTTCGGGCGACGCGTCCACCCGCCGCTACTACCGCGTCGTCGAGGACGGCGCGACCTCGGTGCTCTCGCTCTATCCCGAGCCCCTTCGCCGCGGACCAGCTCCCTTCGCCGTCGTCCGGAACCTCATGGCGGGATGGGGCTGCCGGTCCCGGAGATCCGCGACGGGGAGGGCTCGCTGGGCATCCTCTTGTTGCAGGACCTGGGGACCTCACGCTCCAGGAGGCGCTGAAGGGCGCGGGCGCCGCCCGGAAGAAGGAGCTGTACCGCCGAGGCCCTCGACCAGCTCGTGGTGCTGCAGCGCGAGGCCGCGAGCGCCCACCAGCGGGCCGTGTGCTTCCAGGTCGCCTTCGACTTCGAGAAGCTGTCGTGGAGCTGCACTTCTTCTGGAAGCACTTCCTGGAGGCCTACCGGAAGTGCGACCTCTCGGTCGAGGACCGGGCGTCGATCGCGGACGGCTTCCACCGGCTCGCCGCCGAGATCGGCGTCGTGGCCGCGCGTCCTGTGCCATCGCGACTTCCACAGCCGCAACCTGATGTCCCACGAGGGCCGCCTGTGCTGGATCGACTTCCAGGACGCCCGCATGGGTCCGGCCACGCTACGACCTCGCCTCGCTCCTGCGCGATTCCTACGTCGATCTCGACGAGGAGTTCGTGGCGGAGCTGGCCGAGGAGTTCCGGCAGCGGGCGGTGCCCGGCGAGGCGCGCGACACCTTCCAGCGCCGGTTCGAGCTGATGTCGATCCAGCGAAACCTCAAGGCCCTCGGCACCTTCGGCTACCAGGGCGACCGTGAGGGGCAGCCGCGTCTACCTGCCCTACATCCCGCGGACGCTGGCCAGCGCCCGGCGCAACCTGGCCCGCTATCCGGAGCTCGCGGGCCTGCGCCGGGCCCTGGCCCGCCACCTCGAGGAGCTGGCGATGAAGCCGGTCGTGCGCATCGGCGATTTCGGCAGCCACGTCGGCGAGGAAGTGCGCGTCCAGGGCTGGCTCCACAACAAGCGCTCGAGCGGCAAGCTCCAGTTCCTGATCGTGCGCGACGGCAGCGGCTTCGCCCAGGCCGTGGTGGCGAAGGCGGCGGTCCCGGAGGCCGACTGGGACGGCCGCGGACAGGGCGGGGCAGGAGTCCTCCATCGAGGTGACGGGCAAGGTCGAGGAAGACAAGCGCGCGCCCGGCGGCTTCGAGATGGAGCGCCACCGGCATCACCGTGACGCAGGTCAGTGCACGACTACCCGATCACGCCCAAGGAGCACGGCACCGCGTTCCTCGATGGAGCACCGGCACCTGTGGCTGCGCTCGCCAGCGGCAGCACGCGGTGCTGCGCGTCCGCCACGCCGTGGTGAAGGCGGTGCGCGACTTCCTCGACGACGCAGGGCTACACGCTCGTCGACACGCCGATCTTCACGCCGGCCGCCTGCGAGGGCACGACGACGCTCTTCAGCGTGCCCTACTTCGACGAGGGCACGGCCTACCTCACGCAGAGCGGGCAGCTCTACAACGAGGCGACACGCGGCGGCCCACGGCAAGGTCTACTGCTTCGGCCCGACGTTCCGGGCGGAGAAGTCGAAGACGCGCCGCCACCTGACCGAGTTCTGGATGGTGGAGCCGGAGATGGCCTACGCGCACCTCGACGACGCGATCGCGCTCGCCGAGCAGCCTCGTGTGCGCGGCGGTCGGGCGAGTGCTCGAAACGCGGCGCGAGGAGCTGAAGACCCTCGAGCGCGACACCGCGAAGCTCGGAGAGCGGTGAAGCCGCCGTTCCCGCGGCTCCACTACGACGACGCGATCAAGCTCATCCAGGCCGAAGGGCTCCGACGACGCAGTGGGGAGCGACTTCGGCGGCACCGACGAGACCGTCATCGCGGAATCGTTCGACCGGCCGGTGGTCGTGCACCGCTTCCCGTCGGCGATCAAGGCGTTCTACATGGCGCCCGACCCGGACCGGCCGGAGCTCTCGCTCCGGCCGACGTCCTCGCGCCCGAGGGCTACGGCGAGATCGTCGGCGGCGGCGAGCGCCTGGCCGACGGCGAGCTGCTGCTGAAGCGCATCCACGAGCACGGCCTGCCCGAGGAGTCCTTCCGCTGGTACCTCGACCTGCGCAAGTACGGGACGGTGCCGCACTCGGGCTTCGGCATGGGCATCGAGCGCGTCGTCACCTGGATCTGCGGCATCGAGCACCTGCGCGAGACGATCGCGTTCCCGCGGATGCTGTACCGCATCTACCCCTGACGCCGGCTACTCGGAAGGCCTTGTCACCGAGGACGTTGCCTCGTTAGTTGGCTTGATCTTGAAGCTCCGTCTCACGACCTCAACCGCTGCCGGAGCATCCTCTCGACGCGGTACCCCCGATCTCGCATCAGGCCGGTGAGCCTCTGCGTCTGCCCAGTGGCCGGCCAGAGCACCTCGACCGAGGTGATGCCTCTTGCGTCCTTGAGACCGATTTCCGCGCGCAGCGGCGAGCATCCGAAGCTGCCACCGCTGCCGACCGTCCGGTACAGGTAGCGTGTCACGCTTGCCGGACTTCAGCTCGACCTTGATTCGGGCCCCGATCGCACTCCGATTGGAGCGAACCCCTCGAGCTCGAGACGCAGCCAGTGGTTGCCTTCACCCGGGTTGAGGTAGAGCGCGCTGTAGGCCTTGTCGGCGAGAAAGGCGCCACCCATCTCCTCGAAAACGTCCTGGTCGCCGTCGTTGTCGACGTCTCCGAAGGCGATCGCCATGGCCCTTCTGGAGATGGCCGAAGTTGCCTGCGGTCGTGACGTCCTGGAAGACGCGACCGTCGGCGTTCCGGAACATGCGGTTGGGGATCAGGGTTCCGAAGTCAGGGTTGCCCGTGCCGAGGTAGACGTCCAGCCAGCCATCGTTGTCCAGGTCGCCGAAGTTGAGCCCCATCGCAGGGACCACCTCTGTAGAGCCCGGCCGCCTTGGTCACGTCCTCGAAGGTGCCGTCGCCCCGGTTCCGATAGAGACGTCCCCTCTCCGCCGGAGTCGGCAGGCCAAGGTAGTCGGCGGCCACGTCGGCCGCCATCGTCTTGGCATCGAATGCGCCCCAGCCTGCCACGAAGAGATCACGCCATCCGTCGTTGTCGAAGTCGAAGAAGAAGGCGCCGAAGCTGTTTATCGGCTCGGTGACGCCGGCCTCCTTGGCGACGTTCGTGAAGCGCCATCCGCGCTGTCGCTCGACGGTCCGTCGTTCCGGAAGAGCAGGTTGTCGCTCCCTTGCACCGGACACGTAGATGTCGGGCCGGCCGTCGTTGTTGTAGTCGCCGCTCACGACAGCCCTTGACGAAGCCGACGAAGTCGACGCCGGCCTCGCGGGCGACGTTCGTGAATGTTCCGTCGCGGTTGTTGTGGAAGAGCTCGCAGGGACTCGGGTCCTCGAATCCGCCGGCGCGAGTCTCGTTGCCCACGAAGAGGTCGAGCCAGCCGTCCGCGTCGTAGTCGAGCCACGTCGCGGTCTGGGTCGGCGGCGAGATGCGTCAGCAGCCCTGCATGCCTTCGTGACGTCCGTGAAGGTCCCGTTCGCCCTTGTTCCGAAGCAGGGAGAGAGGGAAACCTCACGTCGGGCCCATCCACCCGCCGCGCAGCACGAGCACGTCGACGAGGCCATCGTTGTCGTAGTCGGCCTGGACCATGTTCAGGCCGCCCATCTCTCCGGCGAGGCCGGCGCGCTCCGTGCGGTCCTCGAACGTGCCGTCGCCGCGGTTGTGGAAGAACCGCGTCTGCTCCTCGAAGCCCGAATGCGACACCATGAGGTCGAGGCGGCCGTCGTTGTCGAAGTCGTCGAGGATGGCGCCGCCGGCAAGGCCATAAGCGTCGACGCCGACCTGCTGCGCGACGTTCTCGAAGGCGGGCAGGGGGTACTCCGAGGCAAAGACGGCGGGCGGAATGAGATCGCGCTTGGGACGCCGTCGGGGTAGCTCCCGAGCGTCATGTGGGCCACGTTCAGCAGCCATCTTGCCTGGAGGTTGTCGGGGTCTTGATCGAGAATGCCCTTCAACACCTCGATGGCTCGCGTGGCCGCCCTCCCGCTTCTGGTGGACACCCTCGCCACGGATGGGAAGGAGACAAGAGTCGCGATTGTTGGCCAGGTGGCAGTTCAGCTCTTCGGCCAGACGCAAGTAAGCCGTCGCTTGCAAGCGACTCGACCACCGGGACGGTCGATGTCCCAACGCTCCGGCGCACTCTTGACGATGTCCTCCTTCAGCGTCGTCGATTGCCGCGAGGCAGTCGGCGGTCCTCCCGGCGCCCAGGAGCGCGTACGCGTACGAGAATCGCGCAGCTGAAGTCGCTCGATGATGAGACGTGGCCAGGTGAGTTCCTCCGCCAACACTGCCTGCTCTGCGGTCCTCCACCTGGAAGGGCATCGTCCGAGGATCGATTTTCGATGCGAGCTCGGCAAGGAGCCGTCCCATCTCGCGAGTGCTCGGGTCCACAACTCCCTGCTCTACCCGGCCACGCGGTCGTCCCACGCGACGGCCATTGCTGGCGAGGACCACTGACAATCCCCAGCGGTTTCGGAGCGGTTGCCGGCAGCACTCATCATTGTCGGTCTGTCGGAAGTCCGATCCCATCCGGATGGCTCCTACGAGCGGTCTCCAACCTGGGCCAACCGTGCCGAAAGCGCCGCATGGTTTTGCGTTCGCTAGAGAGCCGAAGTCTCCGCCGAGCGCGGAGGCGTTGACAAGTTGACTCGTCCCACTGGCAGCCGTTTTCTGGAGCGCGAACGAGCACGAATCTTCGTCACGCGCGGCCTAGCACCATCCTGCTACGGGACTTGGCCCTGAGGGGAGGAGGCGAACCGGCAGCAGTCCTGTACCCTTCCGCCGCCAGCCAGTTCTGCTCTGCGTAACCTGACCGGGGCGACGTGATCGTCAACTCTCAGGGCCGGAGCGGGGCGAGCCCCAGCAGCCGAGCCGCGTTCTCCTTCAGGATCAGAGGCCGGACCGTCGTCGCGTATCGGTAGCTTGTCGAACTCCGCCATCCAGCGATCCGGGCGTGAGCAGCGGATAGTCCGACCCGAACAGCACCTTCTCCTCAGCAGCGTGTTCGCGTACTGCACGAGCGTCGGCGGGAAGTACTTCGGCGACCAGCCCGAGAGGTCGATGTAGACCGTGCGGCTTGTGCAGGCAGATCGAGATCGCCTCGTCCTGCCACGGGAACGACGGGTGCGCCAGGATGATCGGCATGTCGGGAAAGTCCACGGCCACGTCGTCGATCGGCATCGGATGCGCCGTACTTGAGCCGGACGCCGCCGCCGCCCGGCATGCCGGTGCCGATCCCGCTGTGGCCGGTGTGGAAGAGCACCGGCAGCCGCGCCTCGGCGAACACCTCGTAGAGCGGGTAGGCCAGGCGGTCGTTGGGGACGAACTGCTGCAGCGGCGGGTGGAGCTTGAGCCCGCGGACGCCGCCGCGAGCGATGAGCCGCCGCGCCTCGCGTACCGCCTCCTCTCCCGCGTGCGGGTCCAGGCTGACGAAGGCAAGCGCGACGTCGGCGTTTCGAGCCGCGAAGTCGAGGACCGCCTCGTTTCGACCTGCGGTCGCCCGGTCAGCTGCTCGTCGACCGCGAACACGACGCAGGCCATGCGCCGACTGCGGTAGTGCTCGGCGAGGGCGCTCCAGTCCGGATCGACCGCGCCGCCGAAATACTTGCGGGCCGCTTGCGGCCACCGCGCCGTCATCGTCCGGCGGATTCAGGTGAACGTGCAGGTCGATGGCCGACAGCCGTTCGACGTCGAGCTGGAGCGTACGCTCCGAGGCGAGTCTCGTTCATCGCGAGTTCTCCAGCGCGGATCACATGAGGAGGGGGCGGCTCGGCGCAGAGCTCGGCGACGCGCTCGGCCCGGTTGTCGAGCACGGCCTCTCTGGTTGAGCGAGCCCTTGTCGGTCGCCTCGTGGGCATCGATGGACGGCGGCACATCGAGTATCAAGGCCCGCGCCACAAGGGTCGAGGTGCCGGTGCTCTCGGCGGCGAGCGCCTTCGAGGGCGGCGCGGAACACCGCGTACGACACGCGGATCGTCGAGTACCGTCCGCGCGGGAGCTTCGGGTCCGAGATCGGGCCGAGGGCGCGGCACATCGGCAGGTTCGGGAACAGGAGTGCCGGAACGAATGCCCGGTCGTGCCCGGCGATCACGGCGTCCTGGACGTAGCCGGCCCCGATGCGCGAGGAGTCTCGCGCGCGCAGGGACGCCGACGCCGACCCAGGTCCCGTCGAGAGCTTGAAGTCCTCGGCCAGCCGTCCGTCGAAGACGAGGCCCCTGCGCGGGATCGTCGGCGTCAAGAAGCGCATCGCGTCGCCCAGTCGATAGAAGCCCTCGGCGTCGAAGGCCGCGCTCGTGAGCGCGTCGTCACGCCAGTAGCCGGGCGTGACGTTCGGCCCGCGACGCGCGCCTCGAGCTTCGCGCCGACGGGCGCGAGCTTGAGCTCGAGGCCCGGCGACGGGAAAGCCGAGGAAGCCGGCCAGGCAGCCGGCACGGCTGGTGCAGAGCGTGAAGGGCGCCGTCTCCGGTGGCGCCCATGCCCGTGACCCAGAGGATCTCCTCGCCGCAAGTCGCGACCGCCATCTCCGTGAGCTCGTCGAACACGCGCTGGCGTGAGCCCCGCGGCCGCGTAGAAGAAGATCTTGAGCCGGGCGAAGAACCGCTCGCGCAGCAGCGCGGTCCGCCCGCAGGTAGCGGGAGCAGCATCTCGTAGGTGCGCGGCACCGTGAAGTGTGCCGTCGCGGAGATCTCGCGCAGGTTGCGGACCGTCGCCTCGAAGAGCGCCCGGCAGCGGGCGGCCCTCGTCGATGTAGAGCGTGCCGCCGTTCCAGAGCACGAGGCCGAAGTTGTGGTTGCCGCCGGCGGTGTGGTTCCAGGGCAGCCAGTCGCACAGCACCGGCGGCTCCTCCGCCAGGAATGCGAGAACACGGCTCGGAGCATCTGCCTGGTTGGAGCACAGCATGCGCTGCGTGTTGACGACGCCCTTGGGCCGGCCCGGTCGAGCCCGAGGTGTAGAGGATCTTCGCGATCGTGTCCGGCCCGACACGTGCGTGCGCGTCGTCGACGGCGGCCGTCGGCGAGGGTCTGCGGCGAGCTCCGTCGAACGACGTCGCGCGCCGCCCTCGGGCGCCGAGGACGACACGACGAGCTCCGCGTCCCGCCCGGCAGGACGGCGCGCGAGCGCCCGCTCGAACGAAGCGCCCTCGGCGGCGAACACCAGGCCGGGCTCGAGGCGGCTCGAAGATGTGCCGCAGCGTGCCGTACTCGCGCGCCTGCAGCGAATAGGCGGGAGCGAGCGGCGCGTACGAGCACGCCCGCGTGCATCGGCGGCGAGGCGCGAGCAGCGCGTGCTCGATCGAGTTGCCGGAGAGGATCGACGAGCGGCCGCTCGGCGGAGAGCCTCCGCTCGAGGAGGCGCCTGGGCGACGCGCCGGACCGCCGCGAGCGTCTCGGCGTAGGTGAGCGTGCGCCACCGCCCGAAGGCGCCCGTTGCGCCAGGAAGGCGCGATCGGCGCGCGTGATCCGCCCAGTGGCACGAGCCGCTCGGTGAATCGTGACGGGTAGCCCGCCGAGCGCGTGTCGAGACTGCAGATAGAGTGACGCCGTCCGGCGCCCCGGCGCACGGCCGTGTCGGCGGCCGCGATGTTCACCGGCCGGATCCGTCGCTGCGCGCGCCGGGGCGCGGGCGACCTCATCGTCGCGTCGTGGCCGCCTCGGCCGCTTCTGGCCGGGCATCGTGCTCCCGGAAGCTCGAGCCTTCCCTGCGCCAGCCGCGCGAGCAGCGGCGCCGGCTCGAAGCGCGGGCCGAGCTCGCGATGGAAAGCGGCGAGCGCTCGTGGATCCGCCGCAGACCGACGGAGTCCGCGAAGAACATGGGTCCGCCGCGGAAGGCGGGAAGCCGTAGCCGGTCAGGTAGATGACGTCGATGTCGGCGGCCCGCCGGGCGATGCCCGCTTCCAGCACGCGGCGCCCTCGTTGACCAGGGCGTACAGCGTTCGCTCGAGGATCTCCTCGTCGGAGATCGAACGCCGCTGGATGTCGTGCTCGCGCGCGACCGACTCGATGAGCTTCAGCACCTCCGGGTCCGGGATCGGCTTGCGATCGTCCGCGTAGCGGTACCAGCCCCGACCGGCCTTCTGGCCCAGGTGGCCGAGCTCCACCAGCCGGTCGGCGACCAGGGGCTTGCGGGAGCCGGGCTCCTCGAACTGGCGCAGCTCCTTCCGGATCCGCCACGCGACGTCGAGTCCGCCCATGTCGTCGACCGCGAAGATCCCCATCGCCATGCCCCAGTCCGTCAGCACGCTGGTCCACCTGCTCGGGCGAGGCGCCCTCCTCGGCCAGGAACTGGGCCTCGTACATGTACGGGAACATCATGCGGTTGCCCACGAAGCCCGGCCCGTTGCGAACCACGACCCCGACCTTGGAGAGGCGCTTCGTGAACTGAAGCGCCGCCAGCAGGACCGACTCGGAGGTCGCCTGGCCGCGCACGATTTCGACCAGGCGCATGACCTGGGCCGGGCTGAAGAAGTGCAGGCCGACGACGGACTCCGGCCCTACCGGCCGCCGCCGCCAGCTGGTCGACGTCCAGGGTCGATGTGTTGCTGGCGAGCACCGAGCCGGGCCGCGCGCGGCGCGCGATCTCGGCGAACACCTCCTTCTTGAGCGCCAGGCTCTCGAAGACGGCCTCGATCACGAGGTCGGCGGACGCGATGCCGTCATAGCCCGACGACGCCGCGGATCCGCGCGAGCCGTTCCGCCACCGCCCCGGCGGTGAGCCGTCCGCGCTCCACGGACGACTGGTAGTTCCGGCGGATCGTCGCCAGGCCGCGCTCCAGCGCCTCGGCGCGCGGTGTCGGCGATGGCTCACGCGCAGCCCGGCATTCGCGCAGGTCATCGCGATGCCCGTGCCCATCGTTCCCGCCCCGACGACCGCGACCTCGTGAATCTCGGTCGCCGCGCCGCCCGGTCGAGGTCGCCACGCCACGCGCCGCATCCCGCTCGGCGAAGAAGCCGTGCACCATGGCGCGCGCCTGCTCGGACCGCACGCACGCCGAGAGAGCGCGCGCTCGCGGCGGCAGCCCTCGTCGAAGGGCAGCGTGGCCGCGGCCGCGATCGCGTCGACGGCCGCGAGGGGCGCGCGTCTGGTGCCGACGCGTCTTCCGCGCCTTGTCGCGGGCCGCCGCGAGGAGGCCGTCCAGGGCCGCGGGTCGCCCAGCTTGTCCGTGCGGGCACGCGTGCGGGGGTGTGGCGGATCGCGCCGCGCCACGTCGCGCGCGAAAGCCAGAGCGCCGGCCGAGGAAGTCGCCCTCGATGACGAGGTCCACCAGACCGAACCGGCGGGCGTCCTCGGCATCGATCGGCTTCCCGACACACACATCTCGAGCGCCTTCTCCACTCCGACCAGGCGAGTCAGCCGTTGCGTGCCCTCCGCACCCGGAATGATGCCGAGATTGACTTCGGGCATTCCGAGGCGGGCGGTGGGAGCCGCGACCCGATAGTGGCCTGCCATCGCAAGCTCCAAGCCGCCCCCGAGCGCCGTGCCGTTCATCGCCATCACGATGGGCCTGGGGCAGTCCTCGACGAGCCGCAGGAGCTCGTGGAAGTCGGGCGGCTCGACCGCGTGATCCCACGCCGCCCGCTCCAGCTCCCGGATGTCCGCGCCCGCCGACAAACGTGCGTCCCGCGCCCGTGATCAAGACGGCCGCGACGGCCGCGTCTTCCGCGAGGCGCGTCAGCAGCCGCGGCGAGGGCGGTCCGAACCCCGAGGTCGAGCGCGTTGACGGGAGGATTGTCGATCGCGACGATGGCCACGCCGTCGCGCAGCGAAACGCTCACCAGGTCAGGCACGCTCACCTCCGCCGTGCATCAGCGCGTAGTCGCGCTTGTAGGGACCAAAGGTCGCGCGGAACAGCACGACCGCTGGTGGCCCACCGCGTCGATATCTTGGGTTGGGCGCGGACACCCCGCAAGCGAAACGAGCCCACCGGGCCGCGTTTACTAGGGGAGAACGACCACGAAGGCCGTTTCTCTCAGCGCGGCCTCAACCGAAGAAAGTGAGGCCTCGGCCGTGAGGGCTTCAGTATGTATTGCCCAGCAGAACACGTCTCCACTTCCGTCCGAGACCACCCCCAGCAGGTGGGTCTTTAGAATCAGTACGGTAGAGACGAATGGCGTTCCCGATTGGTAAACGCACGTGTTCGTGCGCAACACTGCTTGCACCGACCTCCGATTGCGCAATACCCTTCAGCCTGACGGTTGTATCCTCCCGCCGAGACAGGAAACCCAATACTCAAGGACCCAGCAACAATGCCATCTGGCCAGGAAACACCAATCCTCGACCGACGCAGGTTTCTCACAGACAGCTCGATGGCTCTGGCGGCCATCGCGGGTAGTGCGTTGGCCGGCGCCAGCAGCTCTGCATGGGCCCAGCCGACCGCTACCGAGACCGTTGAAGTGAAGACAGCCTACGGCCGGTTGCGCGGTAAGCGTGCTGGAGACCTGGTGACATTCAAGGGCATTCCTTACGCCGGCCCAGTCTCGGGAGAGAACCGATTCAAAGCGCCGCCGCCGCTCAGGCCCTGGACTGGTGTTCGTGACGCGTTCACTCCTGGCCCGCCTTCATTTCAGCCGAGCCGCGCGGATCGACGAGCCACCCCCTCTGAAGATTGCCTTGTCCTGAATATCTGGACGCCCGGCTGTGGATCATCGTCGGCGTCCGGTCATGTTCTACAACCACGGCGGTGGCTTCGTCATAGGGTCCGGAAGCAGCCGGAACCAGGACGGCAGCAACCTCGCCCGAAAATACGACGTTGTGGTGGTGGCAAGCAATCACCGCCTGGGACTTCTGGGATATCTCTTCTTGGCGGATCTCGCGGGCGAAGAGTATGCCACCTCCGGCAATCAAGGCATCCTTGACATTGCTGCCGCCCTGGAGTGGGTACACGCGAATATCGAGGCGTTTGGCGGCGATCCTCACAATGTGATGGTCTTTCGGTGAATCCGGAGGCGGGGCCAAGACCTCATGCATCTATGCGTCGCCTGCTGGCGCAGGGCCATTTCAACAAGGCGTCGATCGAGAGCGGCCCCGGCGTTCACATGACGCCTCGCGACCTGGCCACAGAGACCGCGACGATGGTGCTGACTGAACTCGGCTTGTCCACCAGGGAGGTTGCCAAGCTCAAAGATGTTCCCGCCGACAAACTGGTGGAAGTTCAAGGCTCCGTGGCCAAGAAAGCCCCGGGAAACCTGACGCTGAGCGGCGGCAGGCAGGGCATGGTGGTTGCGCGTCCCGGTGGATTCGGTCCGGTCGTGGATGGGACGTATCTTCCGCACCATCCTTTTGATCCCACCGCGCCGGCGATTTCCAGAGACAAACCGCTCATGGTCGGAACCAACAGGGACGAAATGGCATTCTTCTACTGGGAGCGCAAGGCGACCGACTCTGTTACTTTGACCGACGATGGGTTGCAGTCGCAGATTGGCCAAGGACTTCGGCGCAGAATGCCGAAACGATTCTGGCGACCTATCGCAAGAGCAGGCCCGGAGCGTCGCCGTCGGATCTTCTACATTGCGATCACCACCTCGCGCTGCGATGTGGCTCGGCTCCATCGAAATTGCCGAGAAGAAGGTCGCACAGAGAGCCGCGCCCGTTTATATGTACATGTTCACTCACGAATCGAACTTGATCGTGCCGCGGCACGAACCATCGACTGGGCGCGGCGCACGCAACCGAGATCTGGTACAAGTTCGACAACGTCGATGGAGGCGCCGACGATCCCGAGCGCCCGTCGCTCATCGGCACGGATCCGGATCGAAAGAGGGCCGCGCTGAACATGAGCGAGATGTGGGCCACATTCGCTAGAACCGGTCACCCGGGCGCCAAGGGGCAACCCGTCTGGCCGGCCTACACCCTCGCCGAAGCGCGCCACCATGATGATCGATACGCAGTGCAGGGTTGAAGAGGATCCCTTCGGGCAAGAACTCGCCTTGTGGGACAGCTTGAAATCGTAGGTCAGTCGAGCGGGAGGATTCCCTTGCGCAGGGCGAGCATCACGGCCTCGGTGCGGCTGGAGGCGCCGAGCTTGCTCAGGATGCTCTTGACGTGGAGGTTCACCGTGTGTTCGGAGATTCCGAGAATGCCGGCAACGTCTTTGTTGGTGCGGCCGTCCCGCACGTAGCCCAGTGACCCTCGCGCTCGCGGACGCTCAACCCGGCACCGCTCGCGATGAGCTCCGCGAGTTTCGCGGCGATCGTCAGGTGGTATATGGCGCTGTCCGGAATGGACGGTGCGGATGGCCTGCAACAGCTCGGCGCGGACGGCACCCTTGCGCACGTAGGCCCAGGCGCCCGCCTCCAACGCGGCGTAGACCTCTTCTTCGAGGCAATAGCTCGTGAACATCACGGCGCGAATCTCTGGCCAGCGCGAGCGTAGCCCGGACAAGAGCTGGATGCCGCTGATCCCAGGCAGGCGAAGGTCGAGCACGGCCACGTGCGGCGGTTCAGGGACGCTGAGCGCCAGCGCCTCCTCTGCGCTCGCCAGCTTCGCCGACTACTTTCATGTCCGACTGCGTCGCGAGGATCGCGAGCAGCCCCTCCCGCACTACCGGGTGATCGTCGACGACGAGGACGCGTACCGGCTCCATGGCAGCGTACGGCTACGGCTGGTCGCCGAGATCGACTGTCACCTGCACCTCCGTTCCTCGTTCACGCGGCTCGAGAGCTCCAACCGGGCGCCGATCTCCGCCGCGCGCTCTCGCATTCCCGCGAGGCCAAAGTGCCCGGGCGGCGGCGGACAGGCCGTGTCGAAGCCAAGCCCGTCGTCGCTAACGCGCATGCTGAAGGTGGCGTGATCGTAGCGGAGCCGCACGTCGATCCGGACGGCTTCCCGTGCTTCACGGCGTTCGGTCAGTGCCTCCCGACCGATCCGCAAGCAGATTGTTCTCAACCGGGACCACGAACGGGTGAGGGTCGCCCTCCACTTCGACTTCGACGTCGATCGAATCGGAGTGGCAGCTCGCGAGCTGCCGGCCGATCTCCCTGCAGAGACCGCAGCCAGGCCACGCATATCGAGCGATTCGTCGCGGAGAGCCCAGACTACGCGACGGACCTCGTCGATGCTGGCGGCCACGCGTCCGATCGCCCGACCCCAGCTAGCAGTTGCGCCGTCCTGGGGAGAGCGTTGCGAGGTTGAGGCTCGCCGCTTCGAGCGAGAGCGACACTCCGGTGAGCGTCTCTGTTCGAGCGTATCGTGAAGCTCAGCGCGCCATGCGCTGTCAGCTCTTGCAGCTCCGTCTCCCGCTTGACGCGCTTCCAGATGATCGCTGGACTGTGCCCGCACTCGGCGCCTCAGAGCCAGCACCCACGCGAAGGTGAGTGCGGGCGACGCTCGCTGACGGCCGAGAGCACCCACGCCGCACGGCGCGACGTCAACCATGGACCCGACACGTCGCACCAGCACGTCTGCTGGCGTACGGAGCAGGATCTGAAAGCCCTGAGGAACGCCGGGCCGTCCGCCAGCCAGACGGCGCAGATGCCGGCTCACGGCGCAATCTCGCTGCCGGGCCGGAGTCCGAGCAACCGCGGGTCGGGTCCGCGCCACACGGCGGGAAACAGGAAAGGTCCCGCCTGCAGCGACAGCCGCGTTCCCTCCTGGACTGGTGCTAGTGTCGAGCATCCGCGCGTCGATCTGCACCAGGTCTCCGTCGAAACGACCACTCACCGCCTGTTCGGGCGGTGATGAACCTGGGAGAGACGGGCTGGCCCGGGCGTGCGGGAGAGCGGCGCGCGTCTTCCAGCGCCGGGGCGAAGGGCCTGCGCCGGCGAATCCGACCACTTCGACGAGGTCACCGACGGCCGCTGGACTCCGAAGCACCCGAACGGGTAGATCCGCCCGTTTCGTCGCGGATGTAGAGCTCGCCGTCCGACGCGTGCCAGGTCACCGTGCCTCTTGCGCGGACCTGGTGCTCCCAATGCTGGCCGGGCACGAACTGAAGAAGCGCCTTGACCGGGCAGGAGAGGTGGATTGACGACGATGCTCGGCGGTGGCTCGAGCACCGTCAGCATCTCGAGACCGGACGACGAAGGCGCGACGTCAGCGAGCTGCCGGCCTGAATTGAACCGCGATCCGCGGACGCCGCGCACGCGCACGCGAGCGTCGATCAGCTCCCGCGCCGCAGGACACTTCCCGCCAAGCGGCACCTCGACGGGAAAGCGCACGAATCCGCCTGTTGACACGTTGATCTCCGCGAAGTATCGCCGCTGGGTCACCAGAGCGAACGACGCCCTCCACCGAGACCCACTGGCCGTCCTCTTCTCCGGCGACGAGCTGCTCCGGGCCAATGGCCCGGGCGGGGCAGCGGCCCATGCCCGAGCGCGCGCACTCGAGGGTGATCCACGATCGGCACGAAATCGCCGGCGCTGACGCCGCGTGACCTCGACGCGATCACCCGGGTGCGTGGTTTGGAGGTGGCGGCGAGACTCGACGTAAGTACCCGCCGAGCCGTCATCGACGAACAGAGCGCCGCCTGGCCCGCAGCACGTGACCACGCCTACGAGATGGGATCGAGTAGTCCCGCCGCGCCTCGGCGTCCTTCAGCACGCCTCAGCTCGCTGTACCCGGCTGATGAGTGGCAGAGGAGCAGCCCCGGCCGGGTCGAGCGGAGAGTTCCTCGATGCGCAGATGGAAGCTGTGCCGGGACCACGAGCAATACCTGCTCCGCCATGAGGTCCGGCGCTGGCGGCGACCGTGCTCACGCCTCGCAAAGCGCACTCGTGAGCCGAGCAGACAAGGGTCGTCCACATCGCGGGGGCGCGGCGACGTAGATGCGGCGCCCTCGTCCTGGAGCTCGAGCAGCAACGAATCTCCACGACGAACTACCGCGCGGCACGAGTCCACGGAGCGTCACCCACTCCGCTGGAGCCCGGCGCTCGAGGAGCGCGGCGACGGATACCGGTCGGGCGTCCGGTAGCGACGCGCCCAGCTCGAGCGCGGCATGATCTGCGCGCGCTCGACCACCGCGAAGCTGGGTTCCAGTCTTGCATCTCGCCCGTGAGGCCGACTCGTCGTCCCCGAGGCGATCGCCGCACCAGGGTTGCCAACTCTGAGCGCAATGGCTGCGCTCCCGTCTTGCAAGTAGATGACGCCTTCCTTGGCGTCGAAGAACGTAGCCACGGCCCTGCAGGTCGACGCTCGCCTGCGGCGCTCAGGCCCGTCCAGAACACGCCTCGACCGCGCCGATCGTCGTGAGGGCGCCGCCACGGGCGTTTTCGGGCGGCCGGAGATCACCGGCGGCGAGAAGACAGGCAACCAACGCCGACCAACGAGTCCAACTCACCGTGCACGATTCTGGCACACGGCGCAGTGCCACCCGCCACCACTGCGTTGAGGCGGGTTCCATATAGCCAATATTGGCTATTCATCCTGAACGGCCACGTCGTTGCGGATCAACGACTCACCGTCCAGGACACGGATTGCTCGCAACGGTGACGGTCCTTTGCCTCGAATCTGGGATGTCGGCGGATAGCCCAAAGCGGTTATTGACCTTCAAGCAGCCGCGCGCCGTACAACGCTGCACGCCATGCCCAAGACCGAGCGCGAAGCCTATGTCGTTCAATCGATCGTGCATGCATCCGCAGATTCTCAGGGCCTTCCAATCGACCGCTGAGCTGCTGCGGCTGCGAGATGTCGTTGAGCGCACCGGCTTCGGCAAGGTGCATGTGCTTCCGCCTCTTGCACACTCTCAGTCATTGCGGACTGCTGGAGAAGGTCGACGCTACCCAGTACCGTGCCGATCTACGAAATGAGGCGCCGGAAGCGCTACCGAATCGGTTACGCCGGCCAGGGTCAGGACAGCTCGTTCCCGCGTGAAGTCTATTCCGGCCTTCAAGCCGCAGCGGAGTCCGAAGACATCGAGCTCATCGTCGTCAACAACCGATACCAGCCGAGGGTGGCCCTCCGAAATGCCGAGCACCTGATCCGCGAGAGGAGTGGATCTGCGTCATCGAGTTCCAGACTGATGAGGCCGTCGCTCCCGCGATCGCCTCGAAGTATCTCGAGGCAAACATCCCATTCATCGCCATCGACATTCCACACCCGGGCGGCACCTACTTCGGGGCCAATAACTACCAGGCCGGGCTGCTCGCCGGGCGTTGCCTCGGTCAATGGGCCCGCACCCGCTGGAGCGGCAGGGTCGATGAGGTCGTGCTCCTGGAGCTGGCCCGTGCGGGACCCTCTCGTCCACGCGCGGATGAGCGGCGTACTGGCCGGACTCAGGGAGACGCTGCACGACGCCGCGGACGCGGGTCTCGTGGCGGTCATCGACGGCGATGGACAGTTCAAGACTTCGTTGGAGAGGCCACGGCGGCATCTCCGCGAATCCAGCGCCCGACACGTGGTCGTGGGGGCGGCGAATGACCCGAGTGCCTTGGGGGGCGGTGCGAGCCTTCCAGGAGGCGGGGCGGGGGCGACCTGCGCGGTTGTCGGGCAAAACGCGGAACCCGACGCCCGTGCCGAGTTGCGCGAGGAGCGCACGCCGCTCATCGGGTCGGTGGCCTTCTTTCCGGAGCGTTACGGCAACGGCATCATGTCAAGCTGCGCTCTCGATATCCTCGCCCACCGGCGCACACCACCCGCAATCTTCACTCGCCATCAGCTGATCACGCGGGAGAACGTCGATCACTTCTATGCGAACGACGTCCTCCTCAGTAGACCGACGTTGGCCGCGCGAGCTGATCGCCGCCTCGATGATCTCGGATTCTCAGGGCAGAGCGCAGTGTTCATGAGTCAGATCGACGATCGACGTTACGAACAGCATAACGACTCGGCAGCAGGCGGCCGCACTACTTCGCCACTCGCAGCCTCTTCTGCGCCCTTCAAATTGAATGCCGGACAATCAGTTGAAGCGAATGCATCGTTCGCGCCCGAGTTTCGTCAGGGGAAACCGAGATCATGGGACGCGAAGATCGCTTGCCGGCCTGGAAGTTGCGTGGTCAAAGACTCCGCGCAGTCAGTCACCTCATTGTTCGCACCGTGTGGGAAATGGCGTTCGGGCCGCAGGGCTTGTTTGGGAAGAGGAGACGTCGCTAATGAAAAGCTTGCCATCTTCGGCGCGGTGCTGGCGATGCTGGGCACGGCGGGCACGGCGAGGTGCACCAGACGGCCACCGGTCAGGATCACGAGGTACGGTCAAGGATGCCACCGGGGCCGTGGTGCCCGGGGCAACGGTCACGGTCATTAGCGAGCTGACGGGCGCGAAGCGCGAGGCCGTCACGAGGAAGGACGGCAACTACGCCATTCCGCTCCTGCCCGTCAGCACCTATTCGGTGACGGCGTCGCTGCAAGGCTTCCGGGCGGCCAAGCGGACCGGCATTCGCCTGTTCGTCGATCAGGTCGCGCGCGTCGATCTGGATTTGCAGACCGGGCGAGCTGACGGAAGTGGTCGAGGTGAAGGCCGCCGACGGTGGCGCTCGATACCGAGACCGCCACCGTCGGCCAGGTGATCACCGAGAAGCAGATCACCGACCTGCCGCTCAACGGACGGAACTTCCTGTCGCTGCTGTTCCTGGGTGCAGGGCGGTCGAGACCGACGGTGAGCAGGGCACGCTTGCGGCAGGGCGTCGGCAACGCGATCAGCATCATGGGTGCCCGGCCGACCTCGAACAACTTCATGATCGACGGGACGGCGAACATCGACACGGCCCTCGGCACCCCGGCCGCGATCCTGTCGGTGGACGCCATGGAGGAGTTCAAGGAGCAGACCAAGACCTACTCGGCGGAGTACGGCTTCAGCGCCAACCAGATCAACCTCGTCAGCAAGTCCGGCACGAACCAGTATCCACGGCTCCTTGTTCTACTTCGGCCGGAACGAGGCGCTCGATGCCAAGAACTTCTTCGACCCGCCGACCGCGGAGAAGCCCACGCTGGACCAGAAGCAGTTCGGCGGGACGATCAGCGGTCCGATCATCAAGAACAAGACCTTCCTGCTCGTCAACTACGAGGGCGCGCGGATCGACCGGGGGTCCAGCACGTTCTACATCGTGCCGACCCCGGACCAGCTGGCGGGCCGCTTCACGACGACGATCATCGATCCCCTCACCCAGCCAGCCGTTCC
>ERZ1370068.6774-contig-5736_pt1 | contig 41461 bp, 72 predicted proteins | sample MGYA00561227_ERZ1370068 | MGnify/ENA primary metagenome ERZ1370068 (study PRJEB38410, sample SAMEA6850437) | metagenome | study: Metagenomic assessment of the ecological functions of the soil: analysis of the soil microbiota associated with the... | reverse complement strand
TTGTACTTCGTTCAATTTACGTATTGCTCTCGCCGCTTCGCCGAACACTTCCACTATGTTGTTTTGCGTATATTTCTACGGAGAATGTTTGAAAAGAACGAGAATGTTTTTTGCTGCCTGTAATTATGGTCCTTTCGGGCTAATCTGCATGGCGGCTTTTGTGCTAGTTTTCTTATTGTTGGCATTTTTGCGGCGCGGCATTAGCTCAGACGGGATTGGATAAATTTTAAAATCTACAGCTTTAGCTGGCGTCGGTTGCCTATGTTGCAATATGTTATCAATCCTCTTGGCTGGCATATCTACGACGGCGTAGTGGCTACATTAGGCGGCACTTTGTGCAAGCATACATCACCGAGTGGTCTGTCTTATTTTGAGAACATAACCATGCCGGGGAGCATTCTGGCATCGTATATATCTTGATATTTATTGGGTTTGAACTGCGCTGCAGAGACTCTAGTCCTGTTCCTCTGGAGTCACGGCTGCTTTCCTGGCTCTTTTTGTTTTTAGGACTTTTTATCAATTTAGATACATGTCTTTCTTTTTCTTTTTCAACGGTTGCCATTAGCTCTTCACATTGATCGGCTGCTGCCCTAGGCAGCTGAATAGTCCCGAAGTCCAAAAGTCGCTGTTGGCTGCTGGCATCCTTGGAGCGTGCAGCTCTGCCTATGCAGTGGCTTTTATTGCCATGATAAAACCGGCGCGGCTCTCGAACTTCCTGAAGTATAGCTACCAGAGCAGGATGCTCTTTATCTTCAAACACACTTTTCGCATGCGCGGCTTCCACGAACCACTGGAACGTCGGTGGACTTTTGACGTTCCGCACTCAAGGTGCCGTACCCGTGTTCGTGGATGGTCGGGCAGCTACCGCTTATCCGGATGATCTACTACGCGACTATTTCAAACTGGCCGAACTGGCGATTGAGTGCGCAGACCGACCATGGGACACGGTGCTCGAGAAGCACCAGATCGATACGGTGCTTTGGGTGAAGGCGCATGAACAGTTGAGGCGGTTTCTCGTGGATAAGAGAGGTTGGAAGGAGGAATGCGCAGGGAATCTATGAGAGCATTTACGTGAAGCCGTAACGATCCGAATTTGGCTACGCTCTAATGAGTCATTTCCGCGTGCGTGCCGAAGGATTCAGCCTCCATGATGGTGCAATGGAGCGCGGATCGAGGCTGGTGGTCTGGCCGGACAGCTTTACGCGCGCAGACCAACCCGGGTCTGGTCGATGCAGGATCCGAAGAACCTCCGTGGAGCTGTCCAGATCGCTGATCCGATTAGATCGAACCGGCCGCAGCACCAGATCGCGAGCGCGGGTATAGGTCCCGGACCTTCGCCGGGACGACGTGTTGATGGGCTTCGCTAGCTAGCGAGCGTGATCGCGCGCGGCCCGACGAAAACTATTTCCGCGCGGCCGCCGGCACGCGATTCGACCGGATGGATCTCGACGGTGCGCAGGCGTCCCATCCGCAGCGCATCCATTTCCGAGCGTGCGGTCGATCCTGTCGCGATCGAGCGCGCGGATCAGATCGTCGACGCCGTTGACCTCGACGCCATCGAGCCTGATCACGACATCGCCGGGCAGCAGCCCGGCCCTGCGCCGCCGGCCCGTCAGTTCGATCTGCGCCAGCAGCGCGCCCATCTTGTTGTCGACGCCGGCGACGACCGCATGCCGTCGCGGAATCGGCGCGGTCTGGCCGGACACGCCGATATAGGCGCGCCGGACATAGCCGTGGCGGATGATTTCGGACAGCACGAACTGCGCGGTGTTGCTGGCGACCGCAAAGCAGATGCCCTGCGCGCCGCTGATGATCGCGGTGTTGATGCCGATCACCTCGGCCGCGCGACGACACCAGCGGCCCGCCGGAGTTGCCGGGATTGAGCGCGGCGTCGGTCTGGATCACGTCCTCGATGGTCCGGCCGCTGCACCGAGCGGATCGAGCGGCCGAGCGCCGACACCACGCCGGCGGTCACCGTCGATTCAAAGCCGAGCGGATTGCCGATCGCGACCACCAGCTGGCCGCGGCGCAGGTCTTGGAATTGCCGAGCGAGGCGTAGCGCAGATCCCGCGCGCCGTCGGCGCGCAGCAGCGCCAGATCGGTATCGGGATCGACGCCGAGCACGCGGGCATCGGTGACGATGCCTTCGATGTCGCTGCAGCCTGATCTGTCTGCGACGATCCGACCACGTGGCTGTTGGTCAGCACCAGGCCGTCGGGCGAGATCACGATGCCGGAGCCGAGCCCGCCGCGCTCGCGCGCGCTCGGCACTTTCGGGCCGGTCTCGACCCGGCACCACGGCGGGCCCGACGCGTTCGGTCACGTCGATGACGGCATTGGAATAAGCATCGAGCAGAGCCGCGTCGTTCCGCGGGAGCAGACTCGGCGGCTTGCAGCGGTATCCCATCGCCAGATGGGTCGCGAGGTAACATCCAACATGGCAAAGTATCCTTCGGGGCCTCGAAATAGTAGACGAGATCCTGCCGCAGCAAGAGGCCTTGCAATGCCGCAGCGCGCGCAGATGAAGGATGGGCGGTCCCCGAATCGCGCGCGGCTCATCGCCGCGCGATCACGCCAGCCAGACTGGAGTCCAGATTTTCATCAGTCGAATTCGCCGTCGCGCGGCGTACCGCCGCGTCGAACACTCGACGCGGGGTGCCACGGTAAGACCGTTCGCGATGACGAAGGTTTCCAGATCGAGCAGGGCCCGGCAGCCCTGCGTGCGCCACGTTCAAGACTTGGCGCGACCAGCTTGCACGGCCAGGATCGGCCTCTCGCTCACGCTCGGGGCATGTCGCGGTGGACTTGCGTTTCACCGCTGCCCTGGGCATCGAACTATTCCTGAAACGCAAAGGCCCCGTCAGGGGGCCTTTTGACATTTACACTGCGTCTTTTGCGGCCTTGACGGGCCGTGCTCTGACGATCTTTCGAGCAGGCTTCGCCTTGAAGGTCATTGGTTCGCCGTTGAAGGGGTTCACACCCTTGCGCGCCTTGGTGGCGGCCTTCTTGATGACGACGAACTTGGCAAAACCCAGGAACCAGGAACACACCGTTTTCTTCAGCTCTTTATAGCCGATGGTCGCCAGCGTCTCCAGCACTCCACTTCACTTCCTTTTTCCTACTTCGTTCTCGCCAAGCGATTTTCTCGATCAGCTGCGACTTAGTCATCTGTACTGCCATTTTGTCTCCTGTAAGTTGATTCGCGCCACGGGTGAGATGTTTGAATTCAGCCCGGAAACTGCGCATGTTTCGATCTACACAGCCTTTTTAGGCGCTTGGGCACCCTACCCGTCTTCGCGCTGAAAGCCGAAACAGGCGGATTCCATAGCCGGCAAGGGTCTGGATGAGTTTGCGGTGTCGGTCGGGCGGTGGGTGATTTACGCGAATGAAGGGTATCGCAGATCGCGGCCTTCTCGACCAGGACGTCGCACCGACCCTCAGATGCCCGCTATCCCGACGCCACGCTTTGCGTGTGGAGATGGGCGTTGCTAAAGCTGCTCAAACCTCGACCAAATGATCAGAGGCTCTGGTTTTGATGATCAATATATCAATTGCTTGAGACTGAACACTCTAAGCTTTCGCGATCTCACGAGATCAATACGCGCAATGGCCCCGATTGTAAGTGGCAGATTTCGAAAAAGGCGGTTCGATCGAGCACTTTTCCATCTCTCTCGAGCCGCCTCACTCGCACGGATGCCGGTGACCATCATGGCCGAGGAAGGTAGCTGAAGCCGGGTCGGTAGGAACGATGGCGCTGAGCGCAAGACGACGCCGTTCGCGTTGCCGCCCATGGCGGCATACGCGTCGCTGGCCGCCGAGCGGAGCCCGGCTGCCGCAGGACGCCGCGCTGGGTTTGCCGTCCCGGTCTCGCGTTGGGATACAGCTCTGCGCATACGACTTTGTGCGGCCTTGCCAGCGCGCTACGCCATCATCAGCAGCGTGACACCGCGTCGCAATTCAGACGCGGTTCTCCGCGGGATTTACGAGACGGAAAACGCGAATGATCGTTCTCGAAATCGCATTCTGGCAGCCATCAGCATGCGACAGATGTTCAGACTCTTGTCGAGCTGCTGATCAAGCTTCTGCTGCTCGGCATCGAATGTCGACAACCGCTGTTGTTCAATCTCCTCCGCAGGGGTGCTCGGAGAAAATCGGATGCGCGCCGGCTGCGAGATGGCCGATCGGCGCTTGTGGCACCGTTGTTACCGGGCTTGTTACAGGGCTTGGGAGCGGGTCGGCATCGGCCATCTGCGCTGCCGAACAAGACAGCACCGACGAAGACAACTGCGGTTAGAAGACGCTGAGGGCATCGGCTGCTCCATCGGTTGTGCGCGCGCGCCATACATCAGGCGTCGGCTTTGAGTGCGTTCATGCGAGTGGACCAGACAGAAAGATAGGCAGGAAAGCCCGCATTCCCGTCAAATACGCATTCATTGTCGGGTTCGTTGATCACGCCTCGTTGAAACGATCGCGAGCGAGCGCAGTAGCGACGGCATGAGCGCAACGCCAGCCGATTGCCATCGACGACACTGCGGAAACGCAACGCGTCCGGCCACCGTGGCTCCGACTTTCGAACTCCGCACGACTGACCGCAGGTGCTCGGCAGAGCAGCCTGCGCGTCACGTGCCGTGGTCTTGTCCATCCGACTCGCCATCAATCCCTGCCGGTCGGGACAAACAATCTCCACCCGGCAGCCCGGGCCGGGGCGGATCGCCATCCGGAAGCCGTGCAGCTTCACGATCGCGGCCACCAAATTCAGGCCAAGGCCCACGCCCGGCGTGTTTCGTATCTTGTCGGAGCGGTAAAAACGCCGCAGCACGGCCTCGCGCTCCTGTTCGCTGATGCCGCGGCCGGTATCCGTCACGCGCACGATGGTTTCGCCCTCGCCGCGCAACAGCGCGATATCCACCTTGCCGCCTTCAGGCGTGAACTTGATGGCGTTGTCGACCAGGTTGGCGACCGCCTCGATCAACAGAGTCCCGGTCGCCGCGCACGCGTGAAGCCGGTGTCGCACCTCGACACGCAGGGCGATATTCTTGTTTTCGGCGATCGGCTCGTAGATATCGCAGACCTCGCGCAGCATCTCGTGCAGCGGCAACGGTCGCCGAAAGCCCGCCGACCGCCGGCTGTTTTCGATCTCCGCCAGACGCAACAGCGCCGTGATGATGGTCAGCGACTGATCGATGCCCGCGATCGCCTTGTCCGCGACCGCCTGAAGCTGCTCCAGCGTGGCTGCGTTGGTGCGGCCGCGCTCGAGCGTGAGCCGCGCCCGCGTCAGCGGCGTTCGCAAGTCGTGGGCGATGTCGTTGCCGACTCCGGCGAGCGCGTGGATCATCGTTTCCATTTCATCGAGCATGCCATTGACGATGACCGGCGAGCTTCGAGAACGGCTCGTCGACGTTACGGTGCGGAAGCCGCTCGCGCAGATCGCCGGCGATGATGCGCTGAACCCGCTGGTTGACCTCTTCGACCCGCTTCTGGGCGCGCACGCTCAGCCACGCGCCGGCCAGCAGGCAAAGACAAAAGCCCGGCAGCAGACCCAGCGCGAGCGCCTGGCCGACGACGTGAGAGATCTCCCTGGCCTCGTCGACATTTCGTCCCGAGCACCAGCACGTCGCCGTTTCGCATGCGCCGCGCGATCGCGCGGACAGTCTGGTGCTCGCCGGCCGTTGCGATCCGTCCTGACGATGTCGGCGCCTTGCGCTTCGGACGTCGATCCGCAGATCGGGCGGCAGGCTCTCCAGATTGCCGGTAATCCGGTGACCGTCGGCGGCAAAGATCGCCGCGAGCTGCACGCCTCGGGGATCCTGCCTCAGCCGCTCGTCGATGGCCTCGAGCCGCCGTTCAGGCGGCAGCGCGGCGATCCCCGTCCAGTTGTGCTGTTATCACACGGTCGGACCGCGCCGTCAGATAGTCATCGATCTTCCAGTAGATGAATCCGAACAGCACGATGACGAAAACCGCAAACACGCCGGCCGACCATGAGCGCCCAGTGGAACGTGTTCGAACGCATGAACTGCGGTTGACGCATCGGATTTCGCCGCCCCGATATCCTGCTCGACGGCAACAGCGGCGCATCGCCGCCGCGGCCATCCGAAAGTTACGATACCGGCGCGGAGAATGAACCCGGCACCGCGGACATTGTGGATCATCGGGGCGTCGTCGGGCCCGTCCACCTTGTGACGCAGCCGGCCCATATGCACGTCGACGAGGTTGGTCGCGGGCACGAATTTGTAATTCCAGACCTCCTCGAGCAGCATGGCCCGCGTCAGCAATTGGTCGCTGCGCTGCATCATGTATTCAAGCAGGCGGAACTCGCGCGGCAGCAGATCGATCACGCGATCGCCGCGTTTGGCGGTGCGCTCGATCAGATCGAGTTCCAGCGGCCCTACCCGCAACGTCGTCTCGCGCGATTCCGCCGGCCGGCGCAGCAACGCTTCTATCCTGGCGACGAGTTCCACGACCGCGAACGGCTTGGTGAGATAGTCGTCGCCACCCATCCGCAATCCGCGTACGCGATCGTCCACCGCGCCGAGCGCGCTCAGCACCAGCACCGGGGTGCGCACCTGCTCCTTCCGCAGCGCTTCGATCACCGTGAGGCCGTCCATTCCAGGCAACAGCCGATCGACGATCATGGCGTCGGGCCGCGACGACCGCGCCTTGTCGAGGCCTTCGATGCCGTTGGCCGACCATTCGACTTCAAAACCGCGATCGGCGCAGCTCGGCTGTAATTTCTTCAGCCGTTTCGCTGTCATCCTCGATCAGAAGCACTTTCGCCATCAACTGATTCCCACCTGCCGCGAACGCATTCGCGGTGCCCGAGCCTGGCATCCCTGGAACCGTACGCTTGCTGCTGACGACCAATGCCATAATGTCAACGGCCTGCAAATGCCAGAACGCGTCCTTGAATCGGTTTCGCCGTGTAAAGAGCCGGACAGCGCCGCCCGTCTCATTCGGGGGCATAAGACGTGGCGTGCGCCGTCCGCTCTGCGGCCATCTGACACACCGCCTCCGGGGGCAAGCGCGGTGGGGCCGCTCGCGCAAAAACATAGGCGCGAAAATCCGGCCCACCATTAAATAGGGTTTAGTATTGGCCTTCGGCCCGAGTGAACCGCCCGCCGGGCGCAAGTTTGGTGCCCGGACGCATCGGACCGTTTTCCGCAAGGCGCGTCTGGGCGGCGCTGTTTGCCGATCAGCAGCCCGCAGGAGCGATACGCCCGGCGTCGCCGCGGCGCCCGTGGCGTTGGCCGGCGCCATCGTGCCGGGCGTCGCCAGATTCATCGTCACGCTCTCGGCGCATGCCGACGTATTCGGCGTCGGCATCACGTCATTGTCGGATCGATGCTGGTGCCGTGCAAGCTGCGCGTGACCGCGGGTTGGATCGTGCCGGGCGGGGGGTGCTCGGAATGTCGGGGGTCGAGGCGGCAAAGCCGCGCCATTGGTCGGCGGCCCCCGGCGCAGAGCTGCATACGGTGGTCGATGAGCTGCCGAGCGGCGGACACCGGCGATATGGTCCCGGTCGTGCTGCCGACGAATGGCGTGGGAATGAGTCCCCAACGGTCGAGAATCGTCGGCATCATCGTCGTGGTCGATGAGCATCGTCGTGGTCGATGGCGTCATCGTGGCTGTGCTGCCCGCCATGGATGTGGGCGATGGTCGGTACGGTCGATGGCGTCGATCCGGACGTTGCGGTAGCGGAGGCGGAGCGCGCTGCTGTCGCGGACGACTGTCACCGGTACCGTCGGAGCCGGGAAAATCGGACATGAACGATGTAGCTGGTTGTTGCGGACAGCGCCAGAGCTGGCGCGGTCGTCGTGGCGTCGCGAGTAGCCGTCACTGCTGGCATCGTCGGCGCCGCGGGCGATCGATGGCGGCGTTCCGGTCGCCGCCGACATGGAAGTAACCGTCACCGCCGGCGTTCAGGCGCGATTTGCCCTGTCGGCGTGGAGCAGGTCACGACCGTCCCCGGCGTTGTCGGGTCAGAAGCCAGCGGCACCGGCGCCAGCGTCGTGTCGGCAGTGCCGGGCTGGGTTGTCGCCGAGAACGGACTCGGGCCATTGAGCGGGGATGCTGACGATCGTCCCTGGCGTCGATGGAAGGCCCATGGCCGTGCTGCCCATGGTGGAGACTTGCGCCAGGCAGCGCGCTGCAGCCCGCCAGCAAGATGGCCGTTGATGTGAACAGCAAGCGTCGCATCGCCAATCCCTCCTCCGCGCCGATCTGGCTGATCTGCGGTTTGTTCTTGCGAACCGCGACCTTGCTGCCTTCCGCCAGGTTCACCATCGGATTGAGGACGACCTGGTCGCCGGGCTTGACGCCGTCGTGCACTTCGACCTCCGTGCCGAAGTCACGCGCAATCGTGATCTTCTGCAGATGGACGGTGCCGTTCTGCGACGACCGCGACATGCAGGCCGTTCTGATCGAATACCACGGCGTCGGCGGGTATCGATCATCGACGGTGTCTTTCGCGGGATATACAGTTCGACGGTGCAATAGATCCCGGGACTGAGCGCGCCAGTCCGGATTGGGAACGTCGATCTCGGTCAGCAGCGTCCGGCTGCCGGGCTGCAACGCGCTCGCGATCCGCGTGACCTTGCCGGGAAAGGTTCGATCCGGAATCTCGGGGACACGGACCACCGCGTCGACGCCGGGCCCAAGCCCGAAAGCCTGGTCCTGGGGAACGAACACCTGGGTGCGGATCACGTCAGGGTGCATCAGCGTGAACATGAAGGTCGATCCGGACTGTCACCAGACTGCCGTTGTCGATGTTGCGCTGTGTGATCACGCCGTCGAATGGCGCCACCACGCGCTGGTAAGCCTTCTCCTGCTCGAGTATTCAGATCTGGGCTTGCTGGGCTGCAATATTCGACTGAGCCACTCCCACCGCCGCCTGCTGCGCCTGCAGGGTCAGGCGATCGTTGTCGCCCTGCTGAAGCGTGAGCCATCCCTGCTTGACCAGCTTGCTGTCGCGCGCATTGGTGACCTGGGCGAGCTCACGGCTTGCCTGCGTCTGCTGCAATGTCGCCTGGATTCTGGGCCAGCGTCGCCTTGGCCTGCGTAATCTGGTGGTCGAGCTCCGGGGCGGTAATGTCCGCCAGCAGGGCTCCTGCCTTGACCCGATCGCCGATGTCGACGTAGCGCTTTTCGATGTAGCCGCTGGTGCGCGCAAAAATATTCGCCGCCTCAAAGGCCGTCGTGGTCGCCGGCAAGCTGACGGTAATCTTGCTGTCGCTGGCGCGGACCGCGGCGACGCGAACGTCGGGGACAAGCGTCCTGCTCTGTTGCGCGGTGGCGGCGACCTCGAGTGCGGCCTGGTAGTGGCGCCAGCCTCCCATTCCAAGGCCGCCCAGCAGCAGCAGCAGCGCGCATCCGCCGAGCAGCGCGCCTCCGTAACGACGTCGCCGCTTGCGCGCCATTGGGCAGCGCAACGACGCGATCGGCATCGCGGATCGACCGGTCCTCGAACATCTTCACTTTTCGGCCGCACATGAATCTCGGTCATTCTGGAACTTCCTCGAATACGCCATGGTGAGGCTTTCCGTCGTTACCCTTTGCGCAGCATGGCGAACAGGTAAGGCACGATCAGCAGGGTTGTCGGCGTCGCGAACAGCAGGCCGCCGATGACGGCGCGCGCGAGCGCAGCGTTCTGTTCCTCGCCGGCGCCGCCGATCGCCATCGGGATCATGCCGACGATCATCGCGGCGGCGGTCATCAGCACTGGCCGGATTCGGGTGTGGCCGGCACTCATGCGCGGCCTCGAAGGCGGAGTGGCCCTTCAGCTGCTGCTCGCGCGCGAAGGTCACGAGCAGGATCGAGTTCGCCGAAGCAACGCCGACCGCCATGATCGCCCCCATCAGCGACGGCACGTTCAGCGTGGTACCGGTGATGAACAGCATCGTGACGATGCCGCAGAGCGTCGCCGGCAGCGCCAGGATCACGACGAACGGATCGCCAAAGGTCTGGTAGTTCACGACCATCAGCAGATAGACGAAGACCGCGGCGAACAGCAGCCCGATGCCGAGGTTCCGGAACGAGTCGTTCATGCTCTGGATCTGGCCGACCACCTGAATTGAGTTGCCGGGTTTCAGCTTCTTCTGCAGCTCGGTCGTGACTTTGCTGATGTCGGCTGCGACGCTGCCGAGATCGCGGCCCTGCACGCTGGCATAGACGTCGAAAACCGGCTGGATGTTGGTTTGGTTGGAGTTGGTGGCGACCGTGTCGCGCTTGAAGGTCGCGACATTGCTGAGCATGCCGGGGACCGTCTGGCCGCTCACCGCCAGCGAAGTGGAAACCGGTGTGTTTCCGAGCGCATTGAGCGAGTTGACTTTGTATTCCGGCGTTTGCACCGCCAGATAATACGGAATTCCCGATGTCGGATCGGTCCAGAAGTTGGGCGACACCTGCTCCGACGAGCTCAGGCTGACATTGATGTTGGTGGCCACCGTGCTGGCATTGAGGCCAAGCTGCGCGGCCCGGGTCCGGTCGATCTGGGCGTAGAACGCCGGCGCGTCGACTTCCTGCTGCAGATGCGCATCGACGATGCCCGGAATCGCGGCGAGGCGTTGACGGAGCTCCTTTGCAACCGAAAGATTGTTCAGGTCGATAGCCCACCGTCCGGACGTCGATCTGCGCCGGCAGTCCGAAGTTCAGGATCTGGGTTACAATGTCGGCCGCCTGGAAGTAGAACGTGACTCTCCGGGAACGCGGCCGGCAGCACCTGACGCAATTTCTTGACGTAATCGGCGGTCGGCTTGTGGCCCTCCTTGAGCGCCACCTGGATCACACCATCGTTGATCCCGATCGTCGAGCCGTCGGCGAATGCCAGATTGTAGGCTCGCGCCGGCAGTCCGATATTGTCGACGATCAGCGCAGCGGTCCTTCTCCGGAATCACTTCGCAGATCTTGTCCTCGACCGCCTGGAATATCGCCTCGGTGCTTTCGATGCGGGTCCCGGCGGGAGCGCGAACGTGAAGCTGGATCTGGCCACCGTCGATGAGCGGGAAGAAGTCGCGGCCAACAAACATGGAGCATCACCGCCGCCGAGGCCGAGCATCAGGACCGGCGACGACAGGCACGATCGCCCGCCGGCTGAAGCAGCATCGTGAGCAACTCTCGAATATCCGTCACGCAGGCGCTCGAAGCCGCGGTCGAACGCGGCGGTCAGCCCGCGAGAAGAAGCCCGCCGGGGCCCCGTCGTCCGTGCCATGACGTTCGCTCTTGAGCAGCAAGCCGATCGTGATCGGCGTCAGCGTTCCGCGACAGTCCGTAGGACGCCAGCATCGCAAACACGACGGCCAGACCCAGCGGCGTGAACAGGTATTTTGCCGGACCGTCGAGGAACACAACTGAAGTGAACACGCAGCTGATGGCGAGCGTCGAAACCAGGGTAGGCACCGCGATTTCGGCGGCGCCATGCAGCGTCGCCTCGGAGAGCGGCATGCCTTCTTCGGTCCACAGGCGGTGAGTGTTCTCGATGGTCACGGTCGAGATCGTCGACCAATATGCCGACCGCCAGCGCGAGGCCGCCCAGCGTCATGGTGTTCAGCGTTTCGCCGAGAAAGTACAGCACGACGAGCGACGACAGGATCGCCAGCGGGATTGAAATCATCACCACCAGCGTCGATCGCCAGGAACCGAGGAAGACCAGGATCATCAGCGCGGTGAGGCCTGCCGCGATGGCGCCCTCACGCAGCACGCCATTGACCGAGTTGGTGACGAATACCGACTGGTCGAACAGTTCGTCGATCTTGAGTCCGGCTGGCGCGGCGGCGCGGATCGCCTGCCAGAGGCCTTCTTCACGCCGTTGACGACTGCCAGCGTCGAGGCATTGCCGTTCTTGATCACGCTGAGCAAGACCGAGCGGCGGCCATTCTCGCGCACGATGTTCTGCTGCACCAGCGATCCGTCGCGTACCTGCGCCACGTCCTTCAGGAGGATGGTGGCGCCGTTGGCGAACTTGACCGGCATCATGTTGAGATCGTCGATCGACGCCGGCGTCGCGTTGGTCCGCACCGTATATTGGGTGTCTGCCGATTTTCGCCGTTCCCGACGGCAGCGTCAGGTTCTGGGTATTGACCGCATTCACGATGTCGAGCGGCGTCAGTCCCCGGGACAGAAGCTTGTCCGGGTCGATGTCCACCATGATCTGACGATATTTGCCGCCCGCCGGCGTCGGCAGCGTGACGCCGGGAACCGGCGCCAGTTGCTGCCGGACGCGGTAAATGCCGAAGTCGTAGAGCTGCCTGCTCGTTCAGGCTATCCGAATTGAGACTGAGCTGCAGCACCGGAACGCTCGACGCATTGAACTGCACGACGATGGGCGGCTGGATGCCGGGCGGCATCAGGGCGCGAATGGCGTTGGTCGCCGAGACGATTTGCGCGATGGCCAGGTCGAGATTGACGTCCGGCTGGAAGTAGATCTTCTGGACCGACAGACCATTGAGGGTCTGCGCTTCCATGTTCTTGATGCCGTTGACGTTGGCGCTGATGGAATACTGGCTGTAGGTGCTGACGCGCTGTTCCATTTCCGGCGTGGTGAGGCCGGTGTATGCTCAGATCACGGTCACCACGGGAATGCGGATCTCCGGAAAAATGTCCGTCGGCATCGATCGGATGGCGGCGACGCCGAGAAACAGGATCAGGGCGGCAACGACGTAGAAGGTGTGCGGGAACCTCAGCGCGAAACGAACAATGCCCATAACATATCCTCATTGCGCGCCGGGCTCCCCACCGGCAGCGCTGGCTATTTCAACTGCACCTGCACGACAGCGCCGGGCTTATCGGCATGGCCTTGCGCGATCACCAGATAGCGCCGCTGGATCTTGTCCTCGCCGTGCACGACCTGGCGGATGGCGCCGGTGGCGTTGACGATCGCCGAGCCCGCCGGATTGGTCATGAACGCGGCCAGCGGCTCCAGCGGCCCCTTGCCGTCTCGCTCGTGTGCAAGGCCGAGAACGTAAGGCTGCTTCGGCTCAAGGCCGGTCACCGACGCCTGCAGCACCTGGATCAGCCCCTGATCGAACAGCGAAACGCTGGTCGGAGCCTTGTCTTCGCTCCCAGCATTGCCGGCACTGCCAGCGGTCTTGCGGCCTTCACGGCGCCAAGCGCGAGATGCGTCGCCCGGCCCGCGACATCAAGCGGCTGCAGGCCTTGCGTGCCGTCGCCTTCCGGCACGGCGTTCGGAACATAGGTGATCGCCTGCGGCGCCTGGCCGATCGGACTGGTCGCGATCAACTTGTTGGTGGCCGTGTCGATCGCGGCCATGCCGTCGGCGTTTTCGAGCCCGACGTAAATTCGGCTGCCGTCGCCGGATGGCCAGACGCCGTGCGGCAGTTTGCCGACCGGGATCGTCGCGACCTGCGTGAAGTCGTCGGTGCGAAACACCTTGACCTCGTTCAGTCCGCCGATGGTCACGTAAGCGAAGGTGCCATTGGCGTTGCGGGCGAAATTGACGTGGTTGGTGATCGGCCCGGTGTCGATCGATTTCAGCACGCGCGAACGGCGGCTGCAGCGTCGAACACCATGGTCTTGCCGACGTCCTTCAGCGTGAACCAGACCTGCTTGCCGTCAGGCGTGGCGGCGATGTTCGGACAGAACGGGCTGTCCTGCTTGACATGGCCGACGATCTGATGATCGGCGACGGTAATGACCACGGTCTCCGGATTGAAGGAGGAGCAGACATAGCCGTACTTGCCATCCGGCGAGAAGATCTGCATGCCCGGTCCAGCCGGCACCTTGATGCGCGATTTCTCCTCAAAGCTCTGCCCGTCGAGCACGGCGACGTAGTCCTCGCCGCGGACCGTGACCCAGACCTCCTTGCCATCGGGCGTGAAGAAGGCTTCATGCGGCGAGCGGCCGACATAGCGTGGTGTGCTTGACCGCGTTGGTCGCGGTATCGATGAAGGTCACGGCGTTGCTGCCGATCGAAACCACCGCGATGGTCTTGTGATCGGGCGAGAAGCCCATGCCGTGGACCAGAACCTGTCCTTTATAGAGCGGGCTGAAATTTCCCGGCTGCGGATCGCCGAGCCTGATAACGCCGACCAACTTGTTGTCGACGGGATCGGTGACCGAGACGGTGTTGGAAAATTGCTCGGCGGAATAGACCCGGTCGTGATGACTGACCGGAATATCCGGATCGGAGGCCGCGCCGGGCGCCTGGCCAGCCCAGGCCGAGGTTTGAGCGGCGAAACAAACACTGGCGAGAAAACCCAACGTCAAAAGACCGCGCTTCATTGAGGCTCTCCGGTTTTCTGAAGCAATGATGTGAGGATCGAAGGCATCGTCGAGGGACTGGTGGACGAAACCTGCGTTGGAGACAGGATCGACGGCGGCAGCGGATCGCCGATCGCCAGCCGCATCGCGGCGATTTCCTGCTGCTGGGTGACGATCACCTCTTGCGCCAGCCGCCTGATCTGCTCGTTGCCGCCGCTGCGCAGCACTCGACTGCGCCATCTCGATCGCGCCTTGATGATGCGGCGTCATCATCGCGACGAAATCGCGGTCGACGTCGCCCGTTGGCTTGATCACCATGTCGGACATCATCTTGTTCATGGCCGCGTCGTTCTCCCTCAGATACGGCGTTTCCTCGGGAAAGGCCGCCTCGGTCGCCCGCGAGCAAAGCGTCAACGGCGAGATCACGAAAGGCGGCTGACTATTTCCGCCCCACCACAAAGCCGGCCGCGCCCACCACCCGCGACGGCGGCCAGCAAGGCGCGAAGGAAATCGATGCGTGCGAGAACGAGATCATGACGAACGCTCCGAATGATTCAATATTCGAGTGGTTCAGGGTGAGAGACACGGCATTGCGGGACATCGCCATCGCGTCATGCGACATCGATGGAGGACTGAACAACCGTCGCGGGTTTGGTCGGTGAAGCCGCCGACGGGCAGTTGATCGCCGACAGCAAGCCGCATCACGGCGATCTCCTGCTGCTGGGTGACCACGATTTCCTGCGCCAGCCGCCGCAGCTGCTCGTTATGACCGTATTTGAGTTCGGCCTTCGCCATATCGACAGCGCCCTGATGATGCGGCACCATCATCGCGACAAAATCGCGATCGACATCGCCGGTCGGCTTGACCGTCATATCCGCCATCATCTTGTTCATGGCGGCGTCATTCTCTGACAGGAATGGCGACTCTTCGTAGTAGTCCGGCCGATCCGCAACATACTGAACCGGCATGGCTCCGCGAACGTGATAGCTCGACGTCGATCCCTGAGCCAGGGCCAGCGACGTCGCGGCAACCGACGCCGTGGTCGCCAGCGAGATCACACGTTTGCGAACAAAGGAGCGCGAGAACACAGCCATCTTACCTCCGAACCAATTCAGGTCAGCGCGGGACTTGAACTTCCGCGACCCGGCTTGTGCGTTCCCCGATATTTTCTTGGAAAGTCACCCAAAGAACTCCCGAAAACGCAAGCATCGGGAGCCACGCGAACATGGCGACCAAACCTCATGTTCTCAATTAAAAACCAGTTTAGAATTCTCAATTTGAATTTAAGTGATGCGGCTCGAGCCGGGCTGGTGCGACGCGTTGCCGGCGCTGCTGGACTCGATCCCCGGCGGCGATTTCACATGGAAGCGGGACGCGGCGGCAGGCGCCCGATAACGCCGATCCGTCGCCGGGCGTCAGGCGATTTCCTCGCGTCGCGCCGGCGATAGACCATCAGCATCAGCGGCGCGAGCCGGCGCAACAATCCGTGGGCGGCGATCGGCGCCGGATCCGAGAACGGCAATGCAAGGTTGCTTTCCGGGAGTCCACGTACGGCCTTGGAGAGTTCGTCGCCGAGCGCGATCGACAGCGCGACCGCGCGACCATTGCAGCCGGTCCAGCCATAGGCGTCGGGTCCGAGAGACGATGAATGCAGGGCAGGAAATCCGTGGTCATTCCGACATAGCCGTTCCAGACATAATCGAAATTGACCTGCCCGATCTGCGGCCACAACCTCTGCAACCGCTCCGCGACCTGAGCTTGAGCCGCTCCGCCTTGTTGCCCGGTCCGATCACGGCGCCCCCGGTGACGAGCCGGTTCCGCGCATCGTAGCGCGCGAAATAAAGCTCGCCATGCGTATCGGACATCGCCTGGCGGCCGGGGATGACGGACTTGCGGACGTTGTCCGATAACGGCTGCGTCGCCATTTGCCAGGACAGCACCGGCATGACTTCGTGCGCGATGGCCGGCATCAGCGATTTCGAAAACTCGCCGGTGTAGGCGTTGGTCGCCACGATCAGGGCGCGGCCGCTGATCTCACCCTTGTCGGTCTTGACTACCCAGCGGTCGCCCCGCCGTTCGAAGCTGGCCGCGGGTGAACGCGCGTAGATGCGACCGCCGCGGTCCAGCACCACGCGCGCCAGACCGCGCGACAGCGCCAGCGGATTGATATGGCCTGCCGGTCTTGTTCCAGAAACCGCCGAACCAGGCATCCGATCCCAGCATTTGCCGGGTCTGCGTCGCGCGAGAGAGCAACTCGACCGACGCGCCGAATTTCGACCACTGTCGCACGCGCCGTTCGGCGATCCTGATGCGCGCCCGGGCGAATGCACCGGCTGAACCCAGCCGGCCTGTTCCTGCTCGGCCTGAATCTGATAGCGCCGCACGACGTCGAACAAGACAGAGGCACTGTCACGCAACAGCGCGACGAACCGTTCGCCGGCAGCGCCGTGCCTGGCGATGATGTCGTCGGATCCGGCCGCGACAATGTCGGGATCACCTGTCCATTGTTGCGCCCCGGATGCGCCCCAGCCCGGCTCCATGGCTTCGACGATGGCGACGTCGACGCCCTCCTCGCGCAGATGCAGCGCGGTCGACAAGCCGGTGAAGCCACCGCCGATGATGACGACGACATCGGCCTCGGTGGTCCCCGATGAGTTCGGGAAGATCCGGACCAGGCGGGGTCATCGCGGCCCACAGCGATCCGGGCCAGGCGGACATTTGCGGACAGGCATCATCTGTCCTTTCCTTCTCGATCGTCGCCGGTGAGATCATCGCCCTTCGAGTGGCCGGACTTGCAGGCGCCGGATCGATCTGGTTAGCTTAGTATGCCTGTTCATGCCGAGGAAACAAAGAGTGGCGCTCAAGAACGTCATCGGAATCGATCACGCCGTCGTCGTGGTCAGGGATCTCGACACGTGCCGCCGAGAACTGGAAGCGCCTTGGCTTCACGGTATCGCCGCGCGGCGCACATAGCGCCAAGATGGGATCGGGCAACTACACCATCATGCTCGATCCCGACTACATCGGAATTGCTCGGCGTGCTGGTTGAAACCGAACATAATGCGCCGACGCGGGCATTTCTCGCCAAGCGCGGCGAAGGCATCGAACGCATCGCATTCACCGCGGTCGATTCGGCCGCCGGCGCCGAGGAAATTCGCGCGCGCGGCTTTGAGCCCCTGGGCCCGACCGATTTCGAGCGGCCGGTAACGATGCCGGATGGCAGCCTGTCGGCGGCCAAATTCAGAATCTTTCAATGGCCGATCGCCGAAGCGCCCGGTGGGCTGCGCATTTTCGCATGTCAGCACAAGACGAGGGACGCCGTCTGGATTCCAGAGCTGATGAAGCACGCCAACGGCGCGCAACGTCTCAAGCAAGTGCTGATCGTTTCAGCGCGAGCCCGCGAAGGATGCCGCGCACCTCGCGCGCATGATCGATCGAGAGGTCAAGGCCGAGCCCGATGGCGCTGTCGCGGTGCCTTCCGGTTCGGATCGCGCCGATTTCATATTTCTGACGAAGGACCAGTTGGGCGGGCGCTATCCTGAAGTCTCGCTGGCAGGACTACCCGAGCGCGGCGGTGCCGGCCTCGTGCTTGCGACATCCGATCTTGCCGCCGCGAAGAAGGCGGTCGGCAGTTCCGGTGTCGACAGCGGAAACGCCGTTTGCGTCGCGCCCGCGGCGGCCAATGGTACGCTGTTGGCCTTCATCAAAGCGTAGCAGGAAGTTCACGCAGAATTCCATCGTTGCTTCGGGAGCCGAGCAAAGCACTTCGGCTTCGTAGCCGAACGACTTGAGAAATCCCGCCGTGTCACGCAACGCGCCCTCGACCATGGTCAGGCCGGCAGAGGGCATGATCGGACGGCGGTGTTAGGTGGCAACGCCGTGTGATCAACGAACCACAGCGGCCGGCAAACGAAAACGCGTTGCCGCAAAACGTGTTGGGCGATGCTCGCACAATAAATCCTTTTAATCGCACTCCGCGCGAGCGGAGGCCATTTTGGATGGCGTGGCTCTGAGGGTAGCCATCCCGTCGAGCGGTGATCTCCACTTGGCCGCCGACAAGAGCAGGAGCTGAAGCACCAATGAGACGCCTTGCAACGCTCGTATTGGTCCTGTCCACCGCCGGACTGCCCGCGGCATTCGCCCAGAGTGCCGTCGGCACGGGCATGGCAGCTCCCATCGGCATCACGTCGCCACTCGGCATTGGCGCCGGCGCGCCGGTCGCGCCGACCGGGATCCTGCTTGGCGCCACCGAATTGGCCACCAGGCGTCAGTCCATCGGTTTCAAGCGGCGTGCTTCTCGGCTCGACCATGTCAGCCACAACATGTTCCGGCGCACTGGGATCGGTGCAGACAGCGGATAGCCTGGATTGGGAAGCTCGACCGTCGGGACCGGCAGCGCGATCAATGGCGAGTCTCCGGCAACCGGCGCGGTCATGGGAACATCGAGCGCCAACCGCGCTGTTCGATGGCGCCGGCATTGCCGGGACCGCGTCCGGCACCTGTGCAACGCGCCGCCGCATTATCCAGCCCGACCGCGTCGGCCTCTTCGCCCACGCTCGCTTCGCGCTCGACGGTCGGCCGCGTCGGAATACCGATGGGGTCCACCGAACTCGCCGTCGGCGGACTGGAGCCCGTTGCCCGATATCACCACCTCAATCGCCGGTCGTGCCGACAGGGTACCAGCACGGTCCCGTGCCCGACGACCGGAATGTCATCCGCGACCGGAACATCAATATCTTCGATTGGCTGCTGAGGCACCACACATTCAGGGGCACGCCCATGCGACTGAGACACTCCTTGTTGCCATCGTTGCCATCGCCATCGTCGGCGGCGGCGTTCGCGGTGACCCGCAGAAGCGCGCCGACCGCGCGGGAAGCCGTCGTGCCCAGCGGTCCCGGTCGTGGCCGGAAAGGTGGCCAGCCAGGATAGTGCCGATCTACCTGCGCGGCATCGGTACCGTCATCGCCTATAACACCGACATCGTGCGCAGCCAGATCCAGGGGCAACTCGACCAAGATCGCATTCACCGAAGGTCAGACCGGTCCACGCCGGCGATCTGCTCGCCCAGATCGATCCCCGCCCCTATCAATCGCAACTCGATCAGATGACCGCCACGCGCGATCGCGATCAGGCCCAGCTGACAAATTCGCTTGCCAACCTCGATCGCTACACGCAATTGGAAGGCAAGGGATACGCACACGCCGCAGCTGCTCGACACCCAAAAGGCGCAGGTGGCGCAGCTGCAGAATGCCGTCAAGTCGGACGACGCGCTGATCGAACAGGCGCAGGTCCAGCTTGAATATACCAGGCTGACGTCGCCGATCTCGGGCATCACCGGCGTGCGGCAGGTCGACGTCGGCAACATCATCCATCCCACCGATCCAAACGGTCTCGTGGTGGTAACCCAGATCGAGCCGATATCGCTGATCTTCACGCTTCCCGAAACCGACCTGCCGCAGATCCAGCAGCAGATGGCCAACCACAGAGCCGCTGACGGTTCTCGCCTACAGCCAGGACGACAAGATCGAGCTCGACCAGGGCAAAGTCGATCTCATCAACAACGAAATCCTGCAGACCACCGGCGCGGTCCAGATCAAGGCCGAATTTCCCAACACCGCGCACCGGCTGTGGCCAGGTGAACTGGTGAATGCACGACTGCTGCTGGAAACGCGGCACAACGGGCTGACCGTCCCGGCCGCGGTGGTGCAGCAGGGCCAGCAGGGCGTTTACGCCTATGTGATCAAGCCCGACAATCCGGTCGAGAACCGCACCATCACCGTCGCGCAGATCAGCAACGGACAGGCGCTGATCGATAGCGGACTTGCCGGCCAACGAGCAGGTCGTTGTCGACGGCCAGTACAAGCTGCAGCCCGGCAGCCACGTCACCGTCCTGCACGGCAAGGCGGCCGACGAGGCCGCGGCGCAAAGCGCGCAGCAGATCGACATCCCATGAATATCTCCGCGCCGTTCATCGCACGGCCGATCGCGACCTCGCTGCTGATGGTGGGATTGCTGCTGGTGCGGCCTCGCCGCCTACCCGCTGCTGCCGGTGGCGTCGCTGCCGAACGTCAACTACCCGACCATTTCGGTGACGGCGCAACTGCCGGGCGCCGATCCCGCAGACCATGGCGTCGTCGGTGGCGACGCCGCTCGAGGAGCAGTTCGGCCAGATCCCCGGCGTCACCCAGATGACGTCGTCGAGCGCGCTCGGCTTTACCTCGGATCACGCTGCAATTCGACCTCAGCCGCGATATCGAGGGAGCCGCGACCGATACGCTGGCGGCGATCAACGCCGCCGGCGGGCAGTTGCCGCCGGACATGATCTATCCGCCGACGATCCGCAAGGTGAACCCGGCCGACACCCCGATCCTGGTGCTGGCGCTGACCTCCGATACGCTGCCGCTGACCACGGTCGACGCCTATGCCGAAAACATCCTGCTGCAGAAGATCTCGCAGATATCCGGGCGTCGGCCTGGTCGGTATCGGCGGCCAGCAAAAGCCGGCGATCCGGGTTCAGGTCAATCCGCAGGCGCTGGCCGCGCGCGGCGTCGGCCTCGAAGACGTGCGCAATGTCATCAGCCAGGCCAACGTCGATCTGCCGAAGGGCACGCTCAACAGCCCGCGGCGAACCTATACCATCAACACCAATGACCAGCTTCTCAATCCGGATGCCTATAATCAGCTGATCGTCGCCTACCGCAACGGCTCGCCGGTGCGGGTCAAGCGATGTCGGCAACGCCATCAATGGACCGGAGAACGACTTGCTGGCCGGCTGGTTCAACCGGCAACGTGCCATCACTGCTCGCGGTCCAGCGTCAGCCCGGCGCCAACGTCATCGCCACGGTCGACCGCATCAAGGCGATGCTGCCGCAGCTGCAAGCCGTCGATCCCAAACGACATCAAGGTCTCGATCCTGTCGGACCGCACCCAGACCATCCGCGCCTCCGTCAGCGACGTGCGGTTCACCCTGATGCTGACGGTCGCGCTGGTGGTGATGGTGATCTTCCTGTTCCTGCGAAATTTCTGGGCGACGGTCATTCCCGGCCGTCACGGTGCCGCTGTCGCTGATCGGCACTTTCGCGGTGCTCTACGAGCTCGGCTACAGCCTCGACAATCTGTCGCTGATGGCGCTCACCATCGCGGTCGGCTTTGTGGTCGACGACGCCGTCGTCGTGATCGAGAACATCGTCCGCCATCTCGAGGAGGGCCTGACGCCGATGCAGGCCGCGCTCAAGGGCGCCGGCGAAATCGGCTTCACCATCGTGTCGATCACGCTGTCGCTGATCGCCGTGTTCATCCCGCTGTTCCTGATGGGCGGCTATGTCGGGCTGCTGTTCCGCGAATTCGCGATCACCGTCAGCGTGTCGCTGGTGCTCTCGCTGCTGATCTCGCTGACGCTCACCCCGATGATGTGCTCGCGCCTGCTCAAGCCGGAAACCGGGCAGCATGGCCGGCTTTACCGATTGTTCGAGCGCGGATCTCGACGGCCTGCTCAGCCTCTATGGGCGCGGGCCTCAGGATCGTGCTGCGTCACCGGTTCATCACGCTGATGGTGATGTTGGGCACCATCGTTCTGACCGGCTATCTCTACGTCATCATTCCCAAGGGCTTCTTCCCGCAACAGGACACCGGAATGATCGTCGGCATTACCGAGGCATCGCAGGACATTTCCTTTCCCGGCCATGGCCGAGCGCCAGCAAGCGGTCATCAACACCGTGCTGCAGGATCCCGCGGTGGCATCGGTCGGCTCGCAGATCGGCGCCGGGCGGCCCACGGCGACGCTCGAACGACGGCCGCATGTTCATCGCCCTGAAACCGCGAGAGCGAGCGCAACGGCGAGCGCCGACGAGGTGATCAACCGGCTGCGGCCGAAGCTCGCCCAGCTGCAGGGGATCACCCTCTATATGCAGGCGGCGCAGGACATCACCATCGGCGGCGCGGCTGTCCGAGACCCAGTATCAGTATACGCTGGCCGATGCCGATCCCGGCGAACTCAACCACTGGTCCGCGCTCTTCCTCGACAAGCTCAAGACCATTCCGGGCATCGCGGACGTCGCCAGCGACCAGCAAAACGCCGGGCCGCTGCTCGACATCACCATCAACCGCGACGTCGCCTCGAGCTACGGCATCCTGCCGGCGACGATCGACAACACGCTCGTCGGATGCGTTCGGCCAGCGCATCGTCTCGACCATGCTCACCCAGCAGAACCAGTACCACGTCGTGCTGGAGGTCGAGCCGCAATTCCAGTTCGGGCCCGAAGCGCTGAACGACATCTATGTCAGCTCGTCGAGCGGACAGCAGGTGCCGTTGAGCACGCTGGTCAACGACGGTCGAGAAGGTCGCGCCGCTCGTGGTCAACCATCAGGGCCAGTTCCCGTCGGTCACCATCTCGTTCAACCTGCTGCCCGGCACCGCGATCGGTCAATGCGGTCGACCGCCATTCAGCAGGCCGAAAAGCAACTCGGCAAGCCGGCTTCGCTGCACGACCAGCTTCCAGGGCAACGCGCAGGCGTTCCAGTCGTCGCTGTCGAGCACGCCGATCGCTGATCGCGGCAGCGCTCGTCGTCATCTACATCATCCTTGGCGTGCTGTATGAGAGCACCATTCACCCCATCACCATCCTCTCGACGCTGCCATCCGCCGGCATCGGCGCGCTGCTGATGCTGATGGCGTTCCATTTCGATCTGAGCGTGATCGCGCTGATCGGCATCATCCTGCTGATCGGCATCGTCAAGAAGAACGCGCATCATGCTGATCGATTTCGCGCTCGACGCCGAGCGTCATCAGGAGCATGTCCGCGGAAGACGCCATCTACGAGGCGTGCATGCTGCGCTTCCGTCCGATCCTCATGACGACGATGGCGGCGCTGCTGCGCGGCGGTGCCGCTGATGGTCGGCACCGGCACCGGCTCGGAAATCCGCCAGCCGCTCGGATACACCATCGTGGGCGGCCTGCTTCTCTCGCAATTGCTGACGCTCTACACGACGCCGGTGGTCTATCTGTACCTGATCGATTCCGCGTCTGGGCCTCCGCGCTCAGAACAGGTCACCAGCGCTGACGGGACCCGAGCGCCCTGCCCGCCGAGTGAGCACTGCCTGGCAGAACCGCTCTCTCAACGCTTCTCCGCCGATCGGATAGACCAGCGGATTGATCCTCGATTTCCTGCACCGGAAGCTTGTGCACACCCGCCATGGTATGGAGTTCCTGCAACGGCGGCATCGGCGGCGGCCGTCAGCTCAATCGAAGGCGATCGCGACCACGAGCATGGTCGTTGCAACCACCAGCAGAACACCAACAGCGATCGCCGAAATCATCGGACGCTTCATGGGGAAGTCTCCGTGCCATCAGGCCGCCAGCCCACTCCGAAAGTCTCGCAAGGAATTCGGGCAAAAACGGGGGACTCGCGCATTGTTCCGCGCCGCGCGCAACGCGCCGCACCCAAATTCGTGCGCTGGACTCGGTAAATGCGGCCGACGCCGGCTCCTGTACCAGCCTGTCGAGAACGACAGCGGCTCCGACCAGCAATAACGACGACGACAAAGCATGCGACCATGAACGCGCGCATCGTACTTCTCCTGTTTCTCATAACCGATCTCGAACGCGGTAGAGAACCCCGCGACATCCCGGATACTCACGCCGGTAGCGCAAAGGCTTCCGCTTCAACGTCGATAAACGTTCGCCCCAGCGCTCCCACGCGCGCGTAAAAGTCAGCCGATTTCGACGTTCTCCAGATCGACAAAGAAGCGCCTGATCCAGCGGGCCAGATGCTTTTCAAAGAACTCGCGATCGGCGCCGGCCGGCACCGGCAAGATCGCCGCCGATCAGACCTGCCATGATTTCACAGAGAATGGCGACGTGATCCTCGGGCTCCGAATGCCCGGCGATCTCGTTCAATGCCGAGACTGCTGGAAGGTTTCGCGCAACCGCGCTAAGGGCGCGTCCGTAGAGCTGAGCCCGTCAAATAGTGCGATGCATACGGCAGCAGCGCGCCTGCTCTCCGAGCCCGGCGAACAAATCAAAATACTCCCGCGCCGCGCTCTGCCTCGTCCGCTCGGGCCGCGGCCTCCGCAAGATCAGCGTGTGCGGCCCCGAGCGGGCTTGCGTCGCCGCGCAGCAGGGCCAGCCGTTCCAATCATCTTCGCCATCGGGGCTGCGCGAAAGCAGGATCGCCAGCAGCGCATACTTCCTGCGCACGGGCGCGATCGATCTCATCGACGACGCCATCGGACGGAAATATGAGATTTGGACTCCTGCATCTGATCATTCCCGGCCTGCGATACAATCATGCGACCGGAACCGGCCGCTTCTATCCAATCCTACCGCGGCAAGGCGCTGCCGTGCGAACGGTGTTGTGGAGCTCATCCATCTCATTTTCCTCGGCGACGACGATCGTTGCTGGCTGCCGCACCCTCTCCGTCGCGCCACGGCGACGAACCGTCAGCCGGTTGCTGTGACTCGTCATCCGAGTCGACGGCTCATCGCCAGCGTTTCGGTCGCACGCGACTGCTCCACGGATGCCGGCATTTCCGGCAATCATGTCCGGCGAGCCGGTCGCGCTCGGCCAAGCGCCTGGCGCCAGCAAGCCACGGCACATTGTCGCTCTCCATGCAGCGGACCGAAGCCGGGTATCGCATTCGGGTCGTTGAAATCCCATTGGTTCTCGGCGATGCCGATGAAATCGCGGATGGCCGGATCGCTCGCCCAGGCCTGGCGCAACGCGGCGCGCGTCAATTCGGCAGGCACGCCGCTTTGCAGAAAGCCGCGGATGTCGGTGTTGGCGGTGATCGATTTCGATCGACGGCAGACTGGCCGGATCAAACGGGCTCGTCGGCCGCATCGATCCGGCGGCTGCACGATAGCGGCTTGCGCACCTCCTGGTGATCGCGTCCGCCGCCGGCAGCAACAGGCGGCATCTCCGCAGGCTCCGTCCTGCGCCCGGACATCGGCGTTCGCGCTTCAATCGCGCCCAGCGCGAGACGAAATTTTCCGAACGCGGTCACTCCCGGTTCTCCCGTCGCGTTGCCGGCGGCGGACAAGCGCCGGTTCTGCCGGCTGGCGTCGGCGCTTGAGGAAGGGCCGCTCGACATGATGTTCGGCGATGAAGCTGAGCGACAAGCCTCTGCGACGTCGGTCGGCATCGGCACGGCTTCGACGAGATTGCTGCCGGCATCGGTGAACGCCTCGCCTTCGGCCGGATCAGCCGTTACCGCAAGAATCTCATACGGCCGCCTCCGAAGCAACAGGACGCAAGACAACCCATAACGCGGGCGCGCCCGACGCGAGGTTGTCGCGATAATTTGTGGTCTCGGTCCGGTGCAATTCGATCACGGCCTCACCTGCGAAGAACAGGGTCGTTTCAGCTTCCACAGCGAGCGGTGTCCACGGCGCGGCCGACGGATTTCCGGCAAAAACCGACACCGGTCGCCACAGGAAATCAACCCACGCGCTTTTCGCCTGCGCCGCTCGACCACGACGCCTACGGCAATGTTCGCGAGAGCTGTAGATCTCATTCACTTGCTCCTCGCACCGGATTGGCGGGCCTGCCACGATGCCGTGCTATCTCCGCTGCCGTCGCCGATGGGTGCCGTGCCTGCCGGTCTTGCGCCCGCGAGTTGTTGGGCAAGCCAGCGATCGTGATGTTCTTTCGCCCAGTTGAGATCGACCTCCCCGGTGCCCATGGCCTCGAACGCACCCTCCATGCCGAGCGTGCCGATATAGATGTGGCCAAGGATCAGGGCGATGAACAGAACCGCAACGACGGCATGTACTGACCTGCGCCAGCTGCATATCCGCGATATCGGTTCCGAAAACGGAAACAGCAGCAGAAATCCCGACGCCGAGATCGCGACCGCCGGCGGCAAGCGAGAAGCCAATAGACGAGCTTCTCGCCCAGGTTGAAGCGCCCGGCGGGCGCATGTCTGGATTTGATGAATCCGCCGCCTTGCTTGAGCCAGTCGGCGTCCACCTTCTTCGAAGAGATTGTCCCGAAAAAAATCACCGCGATCAGGATGAGGCCGGCCACGAATGCGAAGCTCGTGAAGTTGTGCACATACTTTGCCGCCTCCGAGACGTTCTGAGAACGCTTCCGGGCCGATCAGAGGCAAAAGTACAATCTTGCCGAAGGTGATATTCAGGCCGGTCAGGCCGAGAACGACGAAGGATACCGCCGTCAGCCAATGCGAGAAACGCTCAAATGCCCTTGAAGCGGAGGATCTTCTGTCCGGAGCGCCCTGCCGCAATCCGCAAGCGTCCCATGATCGAGCAAGGCGGCGCCCAGGATCACGATCATGCCGAGGATCACGAGCCGCGCCGCCCCAATGCAGCAATACCTCGTGGAAATAATCCCAGGTTCGTCCCGCCGGCTGGATCAGCACCGCGGCTTTTGATGTCGGGAATATCGATCCGTCCTTCGACGCGGGGAACTTGCTTCGAGCAGCGTCTCGCTCGATCGATGACGCTCGCCGTCGGATTGGGCGCGCCATCGGGACCCAGCTTCTGCGCGATCGCAGGAGCGGACGGCACCGATCCCAACCAGCATCAGGACGAAAGTCGCGAGGCGAATGGCTGCAGGAAACCTCATGACGCGCATCCTCCTCTCCATGCTGCTGACCCTCTCCAGGGTCCGCCCGCTCAGACCTTGACGTCGACGTCCTCGTGATAGGCCGTCATCCAGCCCCATGCGCCGGAGCCATAGCCGCGCTTCATCACGCGCGCTCCTTGTAGATCTGAGCGATGATTTCGCCATCGCCCGCGAGCAACGACTTGGTCGGAGCACATCTCGGCGCACAGCGGCAGCTTGCCCTCGCCGAACCGGTTCGAGCCGTATTTCTCGAATTCCTCGGCGCTGCCGGACGCCTCCGCTCCGCCGCCGCCGGCGCAGTAGGTGCATTTGTCCATCTTGCCGCGCGAGCCGAAATTGCCGACCTGCGGGTACTGCGGCGCGCCGAACGGGCAGGCATAGAAGCAATAGCCGCAGCCGATGCACAGATCCTTCGAATGCAGCACGATGCCGTCTTCGGTCGGATAGATGCACGTCACCGGGCAAACCGCCGCGCAGGGCGCGTCGGTGCAGTGCATGCAGGCCATCGAGACCGAGCGCTCGCCAGGCTTGCCGTCATTGATGGTGACGACGCGGCGGCGGTTGATGCCCCACGGCACCTCGTTCTCGTTCTTGCAGGCGGTGACGCAGGCGTTGCAGTCGATGCACCGGTCCGCGTCGCAGAGGAATTTCATGCGTGCCATGGTTTCGCTTCTCACGCTGCCCTGATCTGACAAAGGGTGGCCTTGGGCTCCTGCATGCCGGTCGCGGGATCGTAGCCGTAGGTCGTGAGCGTAGTTGACGCTCTCGCCGAGCACGATACGGATCGGCGCCCTTCGGATATCTGGCGCGCAGATCGGCGCCCTCGATACCAGCCGGCGAAGTGATACGGGCATCCAGGCAACGCCCTTGCCGACCCTCTCGGTCACCAGCGCCTTCATGCGGGTCCTTGAGCCGCTCTCCGCGCCGGTTACCCAGACCCATCCGCCGTCCTTGATGCCGCGCTCGCCCGCATCCGCCGGATTGATTTCGACAAACATGTGCTGCTTCAACTCGGCGAGCCACTTGTTGGAACGCGTTTCCTCGCCGCCGCCCTCATACTCGACAAGCCTGCCCGGAGCTCAGAATCAGCGGGAACAGTTTCGAGATGCCGCGGTCGACGGCGGCCTTCTGCACGGAAAAGCCGATGTTGGGGACGCGGGAACTGCTTGGCGTCCGGCAAGGTCGGATAATCGGCGACCAAATCGGGACGCGGCGTATAAATCGGTTCGCGGTGGACGGGAATCGGATCGGGAAGATTCCAGGCGATCATGCGCGCCTTGGCGTTGCCATAGGGCGAACAGCCGTGCTCGATCGCGACACGCTGGATTCCGCCGGAAAGATCGAGCGACCAGGACACGGCATCGGGATTGGCGGAATTCACACGCTGGATGATTTCCATTTCCTGCGCCGTGAGATCCTTGTCCCAACCGAGCTTCTTGAGCACCGCCAAGGTGAACTCCGGATATCCGTCCTTGATTTCGGAGCCGACCGAATACGAGCCCTCGGCGAGCAGGTTATCGTGCTGCTCCTTTCGACCTCCTGCCCGTTTTCCATCACCTTGCGCTTGACAACGCGCTCGACGCCGAAGCGGGCGCGGAACGTGCCGCCGCCTTCCTTCACCGGCAGATTGGTGTTGTAGAGGATCGGCGTGCCGGGATGCTTGAACTCCGGCGTTCCCCAGCATGGCCATGGCAGACCGTAATAGTCGCCGCCGACTTCCGGATCGTCCTTCGGCGCGCGCATGGTGACCAGATCGAATTTGGCCTGGTTCTTCATGTGAAGCTTTGAGCCGCTCGGGAGATTGTCCGCAATAGCCGGTCGACCACCCGCCGCGATTGATCTCGCGCAAAATATCTTCCGCCGACACCGCGTTGTTTTCGACCTTGATGTTCTTGAACATCAAGTCGGCGAAGCCGAGCTTGCGGGCGAGCAGGTACATGGTGTCGTAGTCGTTCTTCGATCTCGAAAACCGGCTCCACGATTTTCTCGCCCCACTGCAGCGAGCGGTTCGAGGCGGTGCGCGAGCCGTCCATCTCGAAGCTGGTGCAGGCCGGTAGAAGGTAGGTGCCGTCCTTGCGCTCGGAGAGCACCGACCACGCCGTCGGATAGGGATCGCAGACCACCAGCAGGTCGAGCTTCTCAATGCCGCGGATGGCCTCCGGCATCCTGGTAATGGTGTTGACGCCGTGCCCCATCACGAACATCGCCTGCACCGTATCGGGCTGGCTGACCTGATCTTTCGGCAGCAACGTCGCATCGAACCAGCGCGTGCTCGGAATGCCCGGCGTTTCCATCAGCGTCTTGGTCGGGAAGCGGGATTTCATCCACTCGTAATCCACTTCCCAGACCCGGCACCAATGCCGCCACGCGTCTTCGGCAAGACCGTAGTAGAGCGGCAGCGACGTCACATCGAGGCCGAGATCGGTGGCGCCCTGCACATTGGTGTGGCCACGAAATATGTTGGCGCCGCCGCCGGCGTGTCCGACGTTGCCGGTGGCGAGCAGCAGGATGCAACTGGCACGGACATTCGCCGTGCCGGTCGCGAACTGGGTCTGTCCCATCGCCCAGATCAGCGTCGCGGGCTTTTCCTTGGCGAAGATTTCGGCGATATGCCTGACCTGCGCTTCGGGCAGACCCGTGACGCGCTCCACCTCGCGGGCGTCCACTTCGCCACCTGCTTGCGGATTTCGTCGACGCCGTAGACGCGCTGGCGCAGGAATTCCTTGTCCTCCCAGCCGTTCTCGAAAATGTGCCAGAGCATCCCGTAGATGGTGGCGATATGCGTGCCGGCCGCACGCGAACATATTCGGTGGCGTGCGCAGCGGTCCGCGTCATCCGTGGGATCGACCACGATCATGTTGGCGCGGTTGAGCTCCTTGCCTTCGAGAATATGCTGAAGCGAAACCGGATGCGCCTCCGGCGGGATTGCCCCCATTTGCAGAATGGTCTTGGCATTGCGGATATCGTTGTAGCTGTTGGTCATCGCGCCATAGCCCCAGGTGTTGGCGACCCCGGTGACCGTGGTGGAATGGCAAATACGCGCCTGATGGTCGGAGTTGTTGGTTCCCCAGAAGGCCGCGAGCTTGCGGTTGAGGTAGGCGGCTTCGTTGGTGAACTTGGCCGAACCAAGCCAGTAAACCGAATCCGGCCCCGACTTCTGGCGGATCGCCAGCAGCCTGTCGCCGATCTCGTCGATCGCCGTTTCCCAGGATATCCGGGATCCAGCTGACCATTCACGAGCTTCACGGGATAGCGCAGGCGGCGCTGGCTCAGCACGTCGTCGCGAACCGCCGCGCCCTTGCAGCAATGCGATCCACGATTGATCGGGCTGTCATAGTCCGGCTCCTGGCCGATCCACACGCCATTTGCGACTTCAGCGATAACCGAGCAGCCGACCGAACAATGGGTGCAGACGTTCTTGCGGGTTGTAACCGTCGCGCCCGGCGGAGGTGGCGGACCGGCCTCGGCCTTGCGCACACCGCCAAGTGGCAAACTGCCGAGCGCCGCCAACGCCCCCGCCGTGAGGCCGGAGCGCTTCAGGAAACTACGGCGGTCCAGCTATCCCTTTGTTCCACTCGCCAGTGCGGCGACAACTCCTCCACGGGCTCGCTGGCGTTCCGATCTCTTGATCAGCACGGGCGCCTCCTTACCGGACCGGATAAGAGTTGACACGGTAGAAGTTGCGAACCTCCGTGGAGTTGGCCTGATAGCGCGCCTTGCGCTTGTCTCTGAGATCGACGGGTCTCGCGTCCACTGGTTCCAGCACCACGACGCTCGCGGCCGCCGCGCCAACGCCGACAATTGCAAGGCCAAGCAGATCGCGCCGGCGGATATTGGTCTTGAGGCGTTCCTTCGCTGAAGCCGCACTCCTCGGTCAGGCTGCGGCCCGTCGCCCACGCGCAGCCAGGCTTCGAGCATCGTCATTCCACGCCAACAGCGTAATGCGCATAGACCGGATTTCCAGTCAGCGGAGCGCGGTTCTGCCATGCGAGAATTTCGCCTCGGTGGATGGATCGGGTAACCGCTGGAAGCGACGGATATATCCGCCGTTCTGGATTGCAGTCGTTCGAAAAGGTCGGCTCATTTTCAAGATCGCACGCTTCGTTCGAACACCGTGAACCCAGGCGTGAGATCTATCCGAGCGTGCGTTCATGCACGATTATAATTATTTTATAATCGCATTCGTTGCCGCCGCTCTCCATCTCAGGCTTGAACAACTTCAGCATTGGAGAGACATCGCTTCCGGAAACAGCCTCGCAACGCCGCGCGCGTTGCGGATTCAAACTTGGCGCGACCCATTTGCTGAAGCGCCGAAAGGCCGAGCGTCAGTTTGCGCGGAAGCTAAGATGCTTGATATTCGCTAGCGGCAGACCGGGCTAAATCACAGGAAATGCGCGGCGTCGGTTGCGGCACGACGGGCCGGTTTCGGCTCATCACAGCAATCCTGCTCGATTGGAAACATCAGAGCCGCCTCGCTCCCATCCTCCAAGATCAAATTGAAAGTCCGCGCCAAGCGCCTGCGCAGTGCTTCAATGATCCCCAGTCCGGTTCCCGGCCTGACATCAGCGGTTGAAGCCGATCCGTTATCCGGACACCCGGCATTCGACAATCCTCGAATGTCCGGCACTCGAGCCGGATCGTGCCCCCGTGCCGATCAAATGCGTGACGCACGCGCGTTGGTGAGATCAGTTCGGAAACAATCATTCCCATCAACCAGCAGCGTTCGGAAGATATCTGGAACGGGCGCTCCACCAGCACGAGCTCGATGTTCCGGCTCGCAGTTTGGAGCGGCTGATTGAGCCGCAAAGCTCGCGCAGGTAGGCCGGAGGCGTCAATGCAATCGTTGTTCGCCGGCATCTGAGTGCATGGTGAACCCTCGCATAGTTAATGCAGTTGCTCCATCACGCCGCTCAGCGCGGCCTTTACATTGCGGTCGCCAGATCTTGCGGCAGCAAACGACACCACCTGGATTGCCGATGCGAATTCGTTGTTGACCCTGTGGGTGATTTCCCGGAGCAGCAATCGCTCTTTCGAGGCGGAATACGTAGTTGATGCCATAGCTCAAAACACTGGCTTCAAGACACTCTCCTGGTTTTCAAAGAACCCATACGACCGGGCCGGTCGCCTCGGCGCGACCATCGGACCATGGAATAACTCCTCGTCACTTCTCTTTCGAATGCGAACCTCGATTGCGAAATCGAACGTAAGCCCTTCGATGCGAAGCATCCCATGACCGGTCAGAATGGACTCCTTGAGGTATTGCGATCGTAGGCGCGTGGATCCACAATGCGCCACTAAATTAAATTTCAGGGAATAGCCCGGCCTATTTCATATATGCGTTCGCACCGGAACATCAGCGCGGAACGCCGCAGATGGAGGATGACCGAATGCGCCAAATCCCGCGGAGCAAAGGGAACGTTCGCGCTGCGCGTGCTGCCCGAGCATCTTGCCAATCAGTTCAAGGACGCCATGCTGCCGCGGGTGCGCTGGCGACCCCGGTCATGATCCTGATCATGGAAAACGCAGCCCTCAATGCCGTCAGGCCATTTCTGGATGTGGGCGAGAGCGCGGTCGGCACTGCGATAGATGTCCGGCATCTTGCTGCTACGCCGGTGGGCCATCATGTTCGAGCCGAAGCCGAGGTCATCAAGGTCGACGAAGGCAAAGTTGAATTCAAAGGTTTCGGCCAGCGACGAGATGGAAGAGATCGGCAACGGCCTTCATCAGAGAGTGGTGATCGATCTTCGCTCGTTCAACGAGCGTCTCGCCGCCAAGAACAAGCGTTAGCCAGTGCGAAAATAGGACCTTAGACCTCCAGTCCGACATTCCGCGTCTACCGCGCAGCACCCAACGCGCCCCGTTGCGGGCACTTTTGATAAATTTCGTGCGTTTTTCGAATTCGTCATGACCTTCAAAAGACGAGGGTGGAATGGCGTCGCGTATATTCGGCCCCGGTTCCTCGACGGCCGGCCAGGGACCGTATCGACCGACAGATCTGTGCGCCAACGGCGGGGCCATTTGTCCGTACGATGTGACGAGCCTGGTTCCGTGAACAATCCAAGAACGGATCGGAATTGGAATGCGCAAGATCATCGTTGTCACCGGCGCCTCAAACGGTGCTCTGGCCGATTGGCATCCAACGCGTTGGCCCGAGCCGGGCACACGGTGTACGCCTCTCGATGCGCGAAACGACAGGCCGCAACGCGTCCCGGGCCGCCGAGGTCAAGGCCTTCGCCAGGCAACACAGCGCCGATCTGCATGCGATCGAGCTCGATGTCGCCTCGCAAGAATCCGTGAATGCGCGCAATCGCCGAGGATTATTTCCAGAAACAACCAGCTCGATGTGGTGGTGCGCAAGCGCCGACCATGACGGCCTACGGCCGCGGAGGCCTTTACGCCGGAGCAACTGGCCCAGCTTTACGATACCAACGTCGTGGGCACGCAGCGGTCAATCGCGCCGCGCTGCCGCAGTTACGCAAGCAGGGCCAGGGCCTGCTGGTGTGGGTTCTTCGAGCGGCGCGCGCGGTGGCACGCCGCCTTATCTGGTCCCTATTTCGCCACCAAGGCGGCGATGGACGCCCTCGCGGTCAGCTATGCCGGCGAACTCGCGCGCTGGGGAATCGAAACCACCATCATCGTGCCTGATCTCCACCAAGGAACCAACTTTACGCTCACTGGGCAGGCCAGCGGCCGATGCGGTAAGGGCCGAGGAATACGCCGATGGCCCGACCGCCGACATCAGCGAGATCATGCGTGAGTGGGCTGGCCGCTCTGGGCCGACGGGATGCGGATCCGCAGGCGCGTCGCGGACGCCATCGTCGAAGTGATCGACACACCGTTTGGCAGCCGCCCGTTTCGGTCCATTTCGAACCATCCGTGACGATGTAAGCCGCCGCCGTCAACGGTGCCGCCGGATCGCGCCCGCGCGGAACTGCTGCAGCCGATAGCCTGAGGATATCCTCGCCGACGATCATAGGCCGACAGGCCACCGGCATTTCCGGGTTGGCGACGGTCAGCACTCTGCCCGCGCTCCAGACCTTCCGCCGCGCATTTCGGCCAGTAAACTTAACAAACGCTAACCAGCGATAACGGGCGTCTTTGACAAGCCGGACGTATGTCTTTGGCATCGCAACGACGCGCCGCCCAGTGCGAACCGTCCGGACATCGTCGAGCGAATATGACATCAACCGCCTCGCACCAGGCGGACGTCCTGAGAGGGAAAAGCGATGCATTTGCAAACCCTTTAAGACCAACCGAGCCTCGCATACCCTGTTCCCTGTCCCCCGCTGCGAACTTCGGGGCGCGCCGGGTTACGCTTTGGACAGCCTTTTACGAGGAGCGGACCTGGCGTTGCCCCTGCTCAAGACGACAGAAATGCGACAATCGATGCGGACATTCTGGTTTCACGATGGATCGACCCCAGAGTTCCAGCCGTCACGAGAAGACCGTGTCGTCGCCCGACCGCCACGTGATTGGCGTCGCCCTGAAGACCACGAGCCTCAAGCTCACGAGGGGCCCACACACCATATTCGACGGCTCATGCCCGCGGGAACGTTGCACGTCACGGGCCCGTCTCAGCCATTGACCGCCGAGTTTGCGCGCCGTGCGACTTCATCCATTTCCATGTTTCGAACGAGTACCTGCGAAAGCGCCAGGACGCAGCGCGGCCCGGCCTGTCGCAACCGATACGAGACCTGAACGATTTCTGTTATCCGGATCCGCTGGCCGAATTGCTCGGCACGCTCGTCGAGGGCGGCAGGGCGGGCGACGGACTCCACGCGGAGCGTCGGCCAAACCCTGGTCATGCATATCGCGAGACTTGAGCTGCCGCGTCTCACCGTCAATGCCCTGCCCAAAGTGGCGGCTAAAGCGCGTGCGTGGAGTATGTCGACGCGCACTTGACGAGATATCAGCCTGCCGACCTGGCGCAAGTGGCCGGCCTGCGGAATGCACTTCGCGGCGCAGTTTCGCGGCGACGGGATACCGTCCGCGCACAATTATCTGCTCTACCAGCGAATTGAACAGTGCGAGCGATGCTGTCCAGCACGGACACGCCGCTCGCCGAGATCGCGCTTAACGTGGGCTTCCAGGCTCAGGCACACTTTCGACCGTGTTCAAACGCCTGACCGGAGAAACCCCGGCACGCTGGCGGTTTTCTGTCATCCGCGACCGTCATTCCCCGAAATGCCCGCCCGACCCGCAGCTGTAAGGCCAATCACGCTGTGGCGTCGCTGATCTTGCATTACTCGTTACAGCGAATTTGCGAGGCGACGAATGAGGAAGCGATAAGATAGGCGACATCCCCATGAACTTCGACAGCATTGCCGCGACATCGCTTGATGTTTCGTAGTGATCCTGTTGCCTCGGCGAGCGATCCAATGGAAATCGCCGATCGCCTGGCCAGGCTGGAAGGGCTCCCCCAACGCAGATCGAAGTTCGCGAAACGGTGCTGCAGGTGGGGCCGCTGGAACTCGACCTCATTGAACGTACGGCCGAGCGGGCTGGACGCACGATTGATTGCTGCCTAAAGAATTTCGTTTGCTCAGGTACATGATGCAGCACAGTGATCTCTTGCTGACACGGCGCACGCTACTTGAAGAGGTGTGCATTACAGATTCATTCCGAAGACAAATCCTGTCGATGTGCACATGGGCCGGCTTCGCCACAAGGTAAATGGACCCAATGAAACACCGATGATCCACAGTATCCGCGGCGCCGGATTTATCCTGCGGACACCTTGCTGAGTAATCCGCAAAGTCCGCGCGAAGCAAATCCTGCGGGCTTCGCCTCAGACCGACGAGGCGTGTGGATTTTGTGGCTCCGATCGCCGGTTGATGACGAGTTCTGGCAAGACCGGTCTCAGGACCGATGAACGGTCCAAACGCCTCGCGAGAGGCAAAACCTGCACGACCGAGCCGAGAAGCGGAGCCCATCGGGCGAAGGCGGGCGCGCGAGTTCGCGAGCTACGGCTTGGCAAGCCATGCTGCGATCATCAACGGGAAAGACAGCCGCAAGGGCCGACGCGGCTCTCGCTTCCAACTAAAATATCGAAAACAACCCCATGCAAAGTAGCATGGTGGTCGCTGGCATGGATGCTTTGAGCGATCCCTGCGAAAACATTTTGACACGTCGGGCAAATCAGCGGCACTATTCCATCATCGCGCAATTTGCAAAACGCCCATGGCCCTGCCCGACAACGGGCTCCTCTAGCGCGATTGCAGGCAAAAATCCTTACCCACAATTGAAGTTGCACCGGCTCGCCACAGCGAAGGGTCGCTCCCTCGCGTTGCCGACGTGAACTGGGTTTTGCGGATCGGGGAAAAGCGGGGGACTAGTCCGTCAGGTGGGGACAGGGGGTAGGACGGCCCCAGGGCTCGGCTACCGGGGAAAGCGCGCGAGCCCAACTCTTCCGGGTGCCTAGGCTAGCCCTGCCGTGTGCATCTCGAACAGGAACCAGGTACGCCTCTCGGTCTCGTCGATCCAGTTCTCCAGCAGGTTTGCCGTGGCGATGTCGCCGCCTCATCGCAGCAGCAAGTGTGCCCGACGTGACGCTGCGCGAAAGCTGCGCGTTATCGTCCCGAAGCTCGGCGAGCATATCCGGCGGGCTCACATACTGCGGCATCGTTGTCCAGGATGCGCTGGACCACGTGACGTGCCCGGCAGAACGAAGCGTCGTGCCGCTGATCTTTCGCACGCGTTCGGCCAGCGGATCGGTCATGGCGAAGACTCTGATCGCCCTGATCGTCCAGCAGGCAGATGGTAGTCGCGGAAATGCGACCAGACATGTGCCAATGGAAGTTCTTGGCCCGCGGTAAAGGGTGAACATCGTCCGCAAGGAGCGCGGTCAGCGCAGCTGAAATATCGCGGACGGCGTCCGCGGAAAGCGCGGTAGGCGTCGAAAGCGAGCGGTGCGCAGCGAGTGCGCCAACACGCTTGTTCATCGCTGAATTCCTTATCGGGGGCGGCCGGATGCCAAAGCATGGTATCCGGTCATCTGGATCATCCCCGCACAGTGCCAAGGAATGGACGCCCGCATCTTCCGGGAACAGGAGACATTTTTTTTGAACGCACGGCTTTCAGCCATCAGCATTCGTGTGCAAAGACGCGAGCATACATGCCTGCGACACCAATACGCGTCGATGTCCTCGATCAGGCGCCGGTTCGCATCCGCAACTCGTCCAGCAACTGCCTGGCCGTCTTCAGGCCGGGACTGTCGAAGCCTTCGGTGAATCGGTCATATACCGGCGCCAGCACGTCCCGCGCCTCGCCGAAACCGGCTCTGCGTGTCACCCACAACCGCGCCAGACTTGTCGCGGTTCGCAATTCCCATGCGAGTGCCGACTGCCGCCTCGCTATCTCGAGCGACTTGAATCAGAGACCCAGCTCGGACGGGATCCGGCGGTTGCGCCGAAACCAGAATATCCGCCTTGATACGCAGCAGTTCGGGCATGCCGAACAAATCCTCATTGTGCTCAACCAATGCGATGGCTTCATCGATGGTATCGAGAGCTTCGTCCCCCGTCCCGTCATCGAGTGACCTTCCGCCAGCGCAGTGCTGAAAGCCGTCTGCAAGCCGTATCGATGAGCGCGCAATGCTTCCAAAGAACGCGCAGCAGGACGATGCCCGCTTCCACCTCGCCGCGCCTGACCAGGAGCTCGCCCTTGGCGCCCAGGCCGATCGTTTGGTATGGCGCCAGGGCGTGTTTTCGGCCTGCGCGGTGAATCTGTTCGTGTATTCCTCGGCGCTTTCCAGATCCTCGTTCCACAGAAAAACCGACATCGCCCAGAGCAGCGCCATGCACAACTCGATCGGATGATTGAGGCGGATGGCTTCCTCTCAACGGACTGTCGCGCGAACGTCACTGCCCGATCCGGGCAGCCCCCGAATCCAAAGGACTCGGGCCAGGGTAATGCGAGCGCGATTGCGATAGTCGAAGCCGAGATGCAAAGAGTTGATCTGTCGCGAAAGTGGCAGCTGCGCCAAAGCCGATTCCAGATAGCCGAGAGCGGCGAGCTATTGCCTTCCAGATGGAGGGAAATTCCAAGCGCCACCTGAATCTGCCCGAGCAGAACCGGGTCGCCGATCTCCGTCGTAACACCTTCGCCACGTTGGGCAAATGCCAGCGCTTGCCGGAAATTCCATCCTTGAGATGGAAGAGGTGAAGTCGTTCAAGCAGACGAAGCTGACGTGCGCAAGTCGCCCAGTCGCTCCGCAAGTTCGAGACCTCGGAGCAGCGAGTTGCCGACCTGCTCGCTGTTGCCTCTGGTAAACATGCAGCGACAGGCCAGGGCCGCGTGGAGGTCCATCTCACGTCGAGTACCTCGATTGGCGTCATCGAGCGTACCGCGCGACCGCCCGCTCAGGTCCAGCGATGACATTCGGTCAATAGCGACATCTCAAGAAACAAGCGGGCCGAGGCCGCGGCGAGAGCAACGCCCAGCACGCCGTCGCCGCGTTCCAGGAGAAACACCATTCCAGCGCGGTGCGGACATTTCCGAGCTGATCTGCAAACATCGCAAAGCTGCTTCGCCTGCAGGGGCGTAAACGAATTGCCGTCGACCCGTTCAAGCAACATCAAGGAAGTAGCTTGCGTGACGCCGCTTCACTTCGCCCGCTTCACCGCTTTCGGACAGCTTGGCGGAAGCGTAGGCCCGCGTGGTGTCAAGCAGGCGATATCGCGTCGCCGTGCACGCTGGTGTCGCGGATATCAGGGATTTCGCAACCAGACCGACCAGGACCGTGACGACCTGGTTTCGTCGACGTCATCGCCCGTCAGCGACCGCGCGAGCCCCTTCGAGGGTGACGACGCCGACGAACACCGAAAGCCTGCAGAGATCGAACGCTCAAGTGTCGACAGCAGATCATAACTCCAGTCCAGCGTCGCGCTCAGCGTCTGATGCCGCGCGCAGCGCCGTGCGCCGGCCATCCCAGAGCAGCTTGAAGCGGTCGTTGAGCAGCGCCATGGTTTCCTGGATCGCCGTAGGCATCGGTCCGGCCGGCGGCGAGTTCCTGATCGCAAGGCGCTATTCCGTCGAGCCGGCGGCAGGATTTCAGCCGACGACAGGCGCATCGGCGTCGTTCAATCCAAAGCGGCGTCCGCTGGCGATCGCGCGCTCGACGAACAGCTGCACCGCCGGGAAACCGAGCGCCCGTGCCGCCGTGAGATCTGGCGTCATCGGGCGGGCGTGGCCAGCGGCGACAGCCGATAAACATGCTCGCCTTCGACACGCAGCGATTCCCGGCTGGTCGCCAGAATGTGCGCCTGCGGCGCGCCCTCGAAAATCCGCTCCGCCAGCGCCGCCGCGGTCTCGATCACGTGCTCGCAGCTATCGAGGATCAACAGCATCCGCTTGTCTCGCGAAGAAGGCGATCAGGCCGGGATTGGATCTGCCGACTGAACCAGGTAGTCCAAGTGTCGAGGCGACCGCGCCTGGCACCAGAACCTGATCGTTGAGCGGGCCTGAGATCGAAAGTGAGCGGCGCCGGCAAACTCCGCCAGCAGTTCATGGCCCACCGAGACGGCGACGGTGGTCTTGCCGATGCCACCCGGTCCGGCGATGGTGACGAAGCGCTCGGTCTTCAGTTGCTCCGAGATTTCCTGAACGGTTTGGTCACGCCCCACCATTCGTGTCGGTCGGGTCGGCAGATTGTGAGCTTGGCCAGACTTCGAGTTCGCCGTCTCCACAGCGTCCGGCTCGCTCGAACGCGAGACCGGCGCCACAAAGCAATAACCCTGCCCCGTGAGCGTGGTGACATATCTGGCGCCCGCCTCGCCGTCGCCCAGCGCCTTGCGAAGGGCGGCGACATGGACGCCGGAGGCTACCCTCGTCGACCGTGGCGTCCGGCCAGACCCGCGCCATCAGCTCATTCCTTGCTGACAACCCTCGCTCGCTTGCTCGACCAGAACGATCAGGATATCGAGCGCGCGGCCGCCGAGATGAAGCGGGGCACCCTTTCTTTCGATCAGTCGCTGCGCCGCGTGCAGCCGGAACGGACCAAATGAGATGACTTCGTCCGTCGTCGCGCCGGCATCGATCCCATTTTCGCGCTGAGTGCGTTTACCGGGCACGCCCGACATTGTTTGGGGCCTCGAAGATAGGGTCCAACTTCAGTGATCGACCACGCCGGTAGGCGGCGATCGAGACGCTCAATTTAAGCGTGTAGATCGGCCATCTCGGTTTACCTGAGGCGGCCTGGGGTGACGATCTCCCCGGAAGCGGCGATTGTCGCCTGTTTGCTCATAATGTGTTCAACGAGGATGCTCAGAGACGATGGGATCCCGAACAAGCCAACGGATTTGACCTGCGACACGGCCCGTCTTTGGTCACAAATGATCGCCAGCCTGTCCAGCAACGCCTTCGCGGCTTTCAGATCCGGAACTCTCGAAGCCTTCCGTGTACCGATCAAACACCGGCGCCAGCAGGTCCCGCGCCTCCCGGATGACGGCTATCCTGCATCCACCGCAACTGCGCGAAGCTCGTCGTGCGGTTCGCAGCGCCCAGGCCAGCGCGTGCTGCCCGCCCGCCAATTCGAGGACCTCGCGAAGCTCTTCTGCCCGGGGCCGATCCGCTCTGTGGCGCGGACATCAGGATCGTCGTCTTCTCGCCTGATGCGCAGCAGCTCCGGCAGGCCGACAGCCTGCTCCGTTGGACCCGACCTGCGTGATCGCGTCACCGACGGCAATCAAGGCCGCATCCCGCTGGCCGGTCTTCGCGAGGCCTTCCGCCAAAAATGCCGAGAAATGTCGGATTGTGCAGCTCGTAGCGATCGGCCCGCAGCGTATCAATGGCGCGACGCAACCACCGAACGCCCGCCTCGGCGTCGCCGTAGTGGACCGCCAGTGCGCCTCTTCAGGACTCAAGGCCGACCCCATGATGGGGGCCCAGGGAATGCTTTTCGGTATGGGCAATCAAACAAAAGCCCGATCAAGTCCTGTGCAACGGCGACAGTTCCCAATCCGCACAAACATGAAGCCTCGAGAAGATGAGCGCGCGTGGTGAATGTGGCGGGTGCCTCTACGGCCGCCTGCTCGCTCGGACGTCCCGCGCCATCCGCGCTGCCTGGTCCGGGAACCCCGGGAAACCATCGGATCGCCGCCAAGGCGCAACGAATTCGCATTTGGGCATGACTATCGAATCCGGAAATATCTTCGAGCTGGCACGAGTGAACGCCGGGTTGGGCGAGCAACGCCTGCAATTCGCCTCGGCGGCGAGCTGGTTTCCAACGAAGTAATTGGACAGCGCCGAGCATCCACCTCGCCATCGCGATGGCGGCCGGATCATGCCGTCTTGTTGGCGACGGCTTCGCTCGCTGCGCCAGCACGACCGCCTCGCCAAAATCCCCGATTCCTAACATGGAAACAGTGAAGACCACGGAGCAGCCGCAATTCTGAAGCAGGGATCGCCGGAGCGCTTCTGGCGATTTCCAGTGCCCTGGTCAAGGCGACAGCGAGCTTCGTCCCGGTATCCCTCCGTCAGCATGAGCGATGATCCCAGCGAAGCCTGCAGCTCCGGCTTCTCGCCGCGTGCCACGGTCAGCGTCGCCGAGTGCCGCGAGCGCCCTGCCGGTCAGGCGATGGCATTCGCCCAGCAGCGACAGCTCGGACAGGAATGGCGCCGGGCGACGGCTGCAAGCGATAGCAATACGTAACTGAACGAAGCATACT